>Ga0208244_100373_pt1 | contig 48164 bp, 64 predicted proteins | sample SubbioCR12Aug_5A_FD_184828 | JGI IMG/M metagenome (GOLD analysis project Ga0208244, IMG submission 184828) | Serpentinite rock and fluid subsurface biosphere microbial communities from McLaughlin Reserve, California, USA - CR12Aug_5A (SPAdes) | ecosystem: Environmental > Terrestrial > Deep... | reverse complement strand
TGCCGCCGGTGAATACGATGCCGCCGCCGACGTGGCCGAAAAGCGCCTCGGCATGAGTTCGCTGCAATCGCACGGCGCCAGCCACATGGCCGGCTTCATGCCGAAGGGCATGCAGGAAACCGGCACTGCCATGCACCAGGCCGCCAGCCGCTTTGCCGTCATCTCCCAGGAAACCGCGGTAACCCGAGACCTGCCGCGCGCTCTGGGCGCGCTGAGCCGGGTCACGGCGCAATGCGTGGCCTGCCACGCTGCCTACCGTCTGAAATAAGGAAACCATCATGCGCATTTTGCTTGCTCCGCTGCTGTTCGTTCTCGCATTGGTTGCTCCGGCTGTCCATGCCTTCCAGCCCATGGCCGAAAAGGTCGCCGCCAACGTTTATGCCATCGTCGGCCCGCTCGGCCAGCGCAGCGAAGAGAACGACGGCCTCAATGCCAACTATGGCTTCGTCGTCACACCGAAAGGCGTGATCCTGATCGACTCCGGCGCCAGCGTGCTGGGCGCAAAGAAGCTCGAAGCCGCCGTGCGCAAGGTGACCCAGCAGCCGGTGCGCTGGGTGATCAACACCGGCAGTCAGGACCACCGCTGGCTCGGCAACGACTACTTCGCCGGACAGGGCGCCGAGGTCATCGCGCTCGCTCGTACGGCCGCCACCCAGGCCGAATACGCGGCCCAACAGATGACGGGCCTCGAGCGTTTCCTCGGCAAGCGCCTGGAAGGGACGAAGCCGCTGCCCGCGCCCAAGACGCTGGCGGGCGACACGGCGACGCTTACGCTTGGCGGGGTGAAGCTCGAACTCGCCTACACCGACACCCACTATCCCGGTGACGCCCGGGTGTGGCTGCCCAAGCAGCGCATCGTGTTCAGCGGAGACCTCATCTATGTCGACCGCCTGATGGGCGTGCTGCCGTGGTCGAGCGTGCAGAACGGGCAGAGGGCCTTCAAGGCGCTGGCTGCATTGAAGCCCGCGCGCATCGTGCCTGGCCACGGCCGCGTGTGCGACCTGGCGCAGGCGCAGCGCGAAAGCGGCGATTACTACGACTTTCTCGCCGACAAGGTGGGTGCTGCGGCGCGCGAGATGGAGCCGCTGAGTGAAACGCTCGATCGCTACGCCGATGCGCCGGCGTTTCGCCACCTGATGAACTACGACGACCTGCACCGGGCCAACATGAGCCGCGCGTTCACCCAGTTCGAATCGCAGTAATGTTCGACGCCTTCGCCCGCCTGCTGGTTTTCGATCTTGGCGGACTGACGGCGGACACCCCGCTCGGCGCGGCGCTGCACTTCTTCGTCATGGACGTGGCGAAGATCCTGGTGCTGCTCACCACGGTGATCTACCTGATGGGCTGGCTGCGCGCGCTGCTCACTCCGGAGAAGGTGCGCGCGATGATGCGCGGCCGCTCCGGCCCCGGTGCGCGCCTGATGGCGGTGGGCCTGGGTGCGGTGACGCCGTTCTGCTCGTGCTCGTCGATTCCGCTGTTCATCGGCTTTGTCGAGGCCGGCATTCCCCTGGGCGTGACGCTGTCCTTCCTCATCGCCAGCCCGATGGTCAACCAGGTCGCGGTGGTGGTGCTGGCCGGGGTGATCGGCTGGGAAATGACGCTGATCTACGTGGCGACCGGGCTCACCGTCGCCTTCGTCGGCGGCTATGTGCTGCAGGCCTTCAAGCTGGAACGCTGGGTCGAGGATTACGTGTGGAAAATCCAGATGGGCGAGGCGGCGCTGCAAGAAGAGCACGACAACAGCCTGCGCGCGCGCCATGACTATGCCTGGAACGAGGTGCGGCAGATCGTCGGCCGCATCTGGAAATATGTGTTCATCGGCGTCGGCATCGGCGCCTTCATCCACGGTTATGTGCCGGCCGACTTCGTGGCGAAGATTGCGGGCGACGGCGGTGTGCTGTCCGTGATCGTCGCCGTGCTGGTCGGCGTGCCGATGTATTCCGACGCGGTCGGCATCATCCCGGTGGCGGAAGCGCTGCTCGGCAAGGGCGTCCCGCTCGGCACCGTGCTGGCCTTCATGATGGCGGTGATCGCGCTGTCGCTGCCGGAGATGCTGATTCTGCGCAAGGTGGTGAAATGGCCGCTGCTCGGCCTCTTTGCCGCTTATCTCGCCACCGCCTTCGTGCTGGTCGGCGTCCTGTTCAACGCTTTGAGGCCTGTCATCACATGAGTACCGAACTGCATCCTTCCATCGTCGCCCTGGTGTCGCTGGCGGCCAATATTGCCGCCAACCATCCCAAACAGGGCCTGTGCCAGATCGACCGGCTGAAAAGCTATGGCGTGTCGCGCGAGCAGATCGACACCGTGATCGAAATCGCCCGCCACATCCGCGACGAAGCCGCGCAAAAGCTCGATGCCAGCTTCGACGAGGCCTGCGCTGCCCACGTCGCGCCTCAAGCCGCCGACAAGCTTGCCAGCATCGCGGTCGCGGGCGGCAGCGCCTGCTGCACGCCGACACCGTCCGGAAAATCGTGTTGTTGAACAGGAGAACACCATGAAAGACATCAAGGTACTGGGCAGCGGTTGCGCCAATTGCAAGACCACGCTGAAGCTGATCGAGGAGGTTGCCCAGGCGCGCGGCGTGGCGGTGAAACTGGAAAAAGTCGAGGACATGGCGGCCATCCTCGGCTATGGCGTGATGTCGACGCCCGGCGTGGTGATCGACGGCAAGGTGGTGCACGCCGGCGGCGTGCCGGACCGCAAGAAGATCGAGGGCTGGCTCTGAGTTTCAGACCGTGACCCGATAGCCGGGCGGCGGATGTCCGGCGGGATCCCGCCTGGCCGTCAACCGGCGCAAGCCGGCGCAGCGACTTCTATCCCGCGGTATCCTCCCGGGCATCGAGCGGAGCGCGCCGCTGCGCAATTTTTTCCTGCGTGGATGGCTGTGCGTCAGGTAAAGCTTTCAGCCTTCCCGCCGATATTACAGGGAGCGATTGGGCGTGCACCCTGACCCGGCCAGGGCCGGCCCTTCCTTCAACGACACCATGACACTCCTTCCTCCCCCAGCAGGCATCACGGATAAGCGGCGGCATGTGCGGAAAGCGACCTTGCAGTCCGCACAGATCGTATTGGGCGAAGGGGCCGGCCTCGCTTCCGAAATCCGCGACTACTGCCAGACCGGGCTCTATGTGGCCTTTCCCGGCGACCGCACGCCGGACGCCGCCATGCTTGCCCTGGTGGGCACTCTGGTCAAAGTGGGCTTTTCGGTCGGCCAGGGCGCAGCCGCCCGGTCCTATCTGCTGAACGGCTGGGTGGCCCGGGTCGCGCCCGGCGGGGTGGGGGTCTTTATTCCCGCCATGCCTGAGGCGGCCCTGCAGGCCCTGCGCGAGGCGAGTGCGCGGCAGACCCTGCCCAATGCCGCCGCGAACGTGCCGCATCTCAGCACTCAACAGGCGCATGCGTTGCAGCAGGAATGCAACAGCCTGTATCGCAACTTTCTCGACGCGGTGATGCAGGAGTTCTTTCTCCAGGGCATGGAGCGACTGGCGCATGCGGGCCAGGACGAACCGAGCTTCCTGGAGCGATCCCGCTACGAGTACGGCGCGCAGGAACTGATGCAACGCCGCAGCCGCATCGAAGAGGATTTCTTTAATACAGTCCGTGAACGCATCCAGCATGTCGGCCCGCTTGCCGAGACGGCGCAGGAATCCTCCGGCCGCAACAGCCTGTCCCTGGTCGAGGAAGCCGAGTTTGAGGACTGGCTGAACCTGTCGGCAGTGATCAAGCAGATCGAGTCCGATATCGCGCCTCAACTCAACGAGTTCGAGCAGCGCTATAGCCGCCTGGTCGATCGGCCTGTGGATCGTAAGAACAATCCCTACGGTCCGGAAACGATCGGCCGCACCTTCCAGGACGCGATCCAGGGTCTGGACTTCACCAACCCCATGCGCACGGTCCTCTACAAGGCGCTGGGGCGGGCGGTGTCGAGCCATGCGCCGGCGCTCTACCGGCAACTCAACCAGGTGCTGGCCACCCTGCAGCCGCTTGCGCCGGTGCGGGAAAAAGCGCGGCCGCAGCCCGCAGCCATACCGGCAGCCGCGGACGAAGGCGCAGCGCCAAAACCGGACCTGGCCGACGTCGCCGAAACCCTGAACCAGCTCTACCGGGCGGACCAGGCCACCCTGACCCCGACGCCGGAAAATACCGAGTACAGCCTCGACCGCATCCTGGCCACGCTCGACCGATCGCAGCGCGAGCCGGCGGCAGCGTCCGCAGCGGCGCAAGGCAGCGGGCCGCAACCGGGCGCAGGCGCGGCAGCGCCGGAAGATCTGCTGCAAATGGTGGATCGCCTGCAGCAGGCCCGTCGACAACTGGCGGTGCACGAAACGCCCCTGCAGCCGCCCCCGGGCGCCCCTGCGGGCGCCGCGCTGCCCGAAGCAAGCCTGCAGGAATTGCTGGGCGTGCTGGAAAGTCTGCCGCTGACCCATCCAACGGCCGCGGCGGGCGGGGCGATACCCGGCACGCTCACCGAGCAGATCGACGCGCGCATCGTCTCCGCCAATGGCGAGGCCAAACGTCTGGCCCCGGATCACCGGCAGATTCTTGACACCCTTGCCGAACTTTTCAGCCGCGCGCGGGCGGATTTCGTCCCGAGTTCCGAAGTCGAATCGCTGATCAAGCGGCTGGAACGTCCGTTGCTCAAGCTGGCCTTGCGCGATACCCGTTTTCCCGCCACGCCCGATCATCCCGCGCGGCAGGTGCTCAATCTCATCGAGCAGTTTGCGGTGGCGGCGGACGACAAGGGCAAGTTCTTCGACGCCAAGCTGCAGCGCTTCCTGTACCTGCTGGTCGACCGCGTCTGCAGCCGGGCCGACGAAGACCCGGGTGTGTACGACATGGTGCGCGACAGCCTTGAAAAGGTACTGGTGCCTATCCTCAAGACCCGCCGGGCGCGCGTTGCCCGCATGCAGGAAGCGAGCGAAGGCCGCGAGCGTATCCGCGTGGCCCGCGCCCGGGTGAACGAGGCGCTGGAGGCGCGGCTCGCCGGACGTCAAGTGCCAGGCATGCTGCTGCGCCTGCTGGATGCCGGGTGGCGCCAGTATCTGGTCCTGCTGGAAATGCGTGAAGGCGTGCAGAGCAGCGCCTGGGAGGCTGCGCTCGCAGTGCTTGACCGGGTGTCCGCCAGCCTCGTGCCCACCGGCGCGTCGCCGCGCAGCGAAGTCGTGCCCGGCCTGCTGGGCGAGATCGAGCGCGCGCTGTCGACGGTGACGGTCGATGCAGAACTGCTGGCAGGGTTCATGAAACAGTTGGCGGACAGGCTGGCGGATAGCGCCCGGGCTGAGGAAACGGTCTTCGTTCCCCCCGGCCGGCTCGCCGCCCAGCGCGGCGATTCCGTGGCGCACACCCGGCTCATCGATCGCCTGCGGAGGGGCGACTGGTGGGCGCTCAGCCTCGACGGCAGCCCGGTGACCATGCAGCTCATCTGGATCAGCCAGCCGCCCTTCAGCTGCACCTTTGCCAACCGCTCCGCCACACGAAAACTCGATTTCACCTTCGACGAACTGATGCGGCAGATACACAACCAGTCGGCCAAGCCGGGCAGGGATCTCGACCTGCCGCTGCTGGATCGCTCCGAGCACGCCCTGTTCGACGACAGCTACCGGGAACTGGCTCAGCAGGCCCTGCACGACCCCTTCACCGGCCTGCTCAACCGCAAGGGCTTCATGCAGCGCCTGCAGGTGCATGCCGAACCTGAAAGTGCGGACAAGACCCACGTGCTGGGCATTATCGAATTCGACCAGTTCCGTCTGATCCGCAACGCCTGCGGTGAACAGGCGATCGAGAGCCTGGCACGCAGCCTGTCCAGCAAGGTTCGCACGCTGATCGGACCTTTGGCCCTGCTGGCCGCCTTCCGCGACGACACCCTGGCGCTGCTACTGCCCGACTGCAGCCGGGCGGACGGCTGTCCCACGGTCAGAACCCTGCTCGGCGAGATGAAGGATTTCCTGTTCCAGCACGGCGCGCACAGCTACCGCATCGGCTTCAATATCGGCTTGAGCGAATTCAACCCGGTCCATTTCACTGCCGCGGAAGCCGTGCGGCGCGCCGACTCCGCCTGCCTCACCGCCAAGTCGCTGGGGCGCAACCAGATCCAGGTGTACGAGCAGGACACCCCGCAACTGCAGAGTGTGGAGTCCCTGATGGACTGGGCAGGCCGCATCGACACCTATCTCCAAGGCGACGGCCTGTATCTGCGCTGCCAGCAGGTGCGTCCGCTCGGCGCCGCGGCGTCCCGCAAGCCTTACTACGAGATCCTGCTCGGCATCGACGACGGAACGGGCCAGGCAATCAGCCCGCTTGCATTCCTGCCCGTCGTGGAACACGTGAAACGGTCGCATGAGCTGGACATCTGGGTGATCAGCAAGGCCTTCGCGTGGATCCGGGCCAACCTGCGGGTGTTCGATACGGTCAGCGGTTTTGCGATCAATCTGTCGGCCAGTTCGCTCAGCAACCGCGAGGTGTCCGACCACATCACGACCCTGCTGGCGGAAGCCGGCTTCCCGGCCGACCGGATCACGTTCGAGATCACCGAATCCGCGGCGATCGAAAGCTACGGCGCGGCGCAGGAATTCATACGCGTCATCAGCCGCCATGGCTGCAAGTTTGCGCTGGATGATTTCGGCAGCGGCTTCACGTCCTATGCCCACCTGAAAAATCTGCGCACCGATACCCTCAAGATCGACGGCAGCTTTGTGAAGGAAATGCTCGAGAATCCGGCCGATCTCGCGATGGTCAAGTCGATGAACGACATCGCCCATTCGCTGGGCATGCAAACGGTCGCCGAATACGTGGAATCGCCGGAACTGCTCGAGGCCCTGCGCATACTAGGCGTCGATTACGTGCAGGGCTATGCCGTTCACCGGCCCTGCCGCCTCGACGAACTGCCCTTTTGACCCGGGCCGACGGAAAAAGAAAAACGCCGCTCGATGAGCGGCGTTTTTTTACAACTGGTGCCGCTGGCCGGAATCGAACTGGCGACCTTCGCATTACGAATGCGCTGCTCTACCAACTGAGCTACAGCGGCGAAAAACAGCGCGCATTATAGCGGAATCGTCCGCGCCTGTGGACCCTACAGCGCCGCTTTCAGACGGCTGACCACCTTGTCCTGGCCGATCAGTTCCAGCGTCGCGTCGATCGCCGGCGTCTGTGGCTCGCCGGTCACCAGCACGCGTACCGGCATCGCCAGCTTGGGCATCTTGAGGCCATGGGCGGCCAGGGTTTCCTTGAAGGCGGCGCTGATGGCGGCGCGCTCCCAGGTCAAAGATTCGAAGCGTGCAGCCAGGTCGGCCAGCGCCGGCAGTACCTCGGGGGTGACGTGCTGCGCCAGCAGTTCGGGCGTGGGATGCAAGGTGCGGTAAAACAGGGTGGCGGCATCGCCCAGTTCCTCGATGGTGGCGGCGCGCTCCTTCACCAGCGCGCAGACGGCAGCGAGGTCGGGGCCGTCGTCGGGGTCGGCGCCGTTGCGCACGAGGAAGGGACGCACCAGCCCCGCCAGCCGCGCATCGTCGGCCGCCTTGATGTACTGCTGGTTGAGCCAGCGCAGTTTTTCCGTATTGAACTGCGCGGCCGAGGGCGTGATGTGGTCGAGGTCGAACCACTGCACGAACTGCTCGCGGCTGAACAGCTCGGCGTCGCCGTGCGACCAGCCCAGCCGCGCCAGGTAGTTGATCACCGCTTCCGGAAGGTAGCCTTCCTCGAAATACTGCATTACCGACACCGCGCCGTGGCGCTTGGAGAGCTTGGTGCCGTCGTCGCCGAGGATCATCGACAGGTGCGCGTACAGCGGCACCGTCGCGCCCAGCGCTTTCAAAATATTGATCTGGCGCGGCGTGTTGTTGACGTGGTCGTCGCCGCGGATGACGTGGCTGATCTGCATGTCCCAGTCGTCCACTACGACGCAGAAATTGTAGGTGGGGGTGCCGTCGCCGCGCGCGATGACGAGGTCGTCGAGCTCCGTATTGGAAAACTCGATCACGCCCTTGACCAGGTCCTTCCACGCCACCACGCCTTCGCTCGGGTTCCTGAAGCGCACCACCGGCTGCACGCCGGCGGGCGGCACCGGCAGCGTCTTGCCGGGCTCGGGGCGCCAGCGGCCGTCGTAGCGCGGTTTTTCACCACGCGAACGCTGTGCCTCGCGCATGGTGTCGAGCTCTTCGGTGCTGCAATAGCAGTGATAGGCCTGGCCGGCGGCCAGCATCTGCTCGATCACTTCCTTGTAGCGATACAGACGCTTGGTCTGGTAGAACGGACCTTCGTCGTGGGTGAGCTCCAGCCAGGCCATGCCGTCGAGAATTGCCTGCACCGCCTCGGGCGTGGAGCGCGCGATGTCGGTGTCCTCGATGCGCAGAATGAACTGGCCGCCGTGATGACGCGCGAACGCCCACGAGAACAGCGCGGTGCGCGCGCCGCCGATATGCAGGAAACCGGTGGGGGAGGGGGCGAAGCGGGTGCGGATCATGGCGGGGCCGGGCGGAAAAAGGGGCCATTTTACCCGGCTGTGTTTAATACGGCCGACTGCGGCAAAATTGACCTTCCCCGGCGGGTTGTGGTTTAATTCGCGCCGCTTCGGGGCAGTTAGCTCAGCGGTAGAGCATCGCCTTCACACGGCGGGGGTCACAGGTTCAAACCCTGTACTGCCCACCAGCAACCACGCGGGTTTGCTGGCATTCCGAAGATCAAGCCATCCAGCCTGTGTAATGCGCGGGTGTAATCCATCACAAAAACGCTTTTTCCATCGCCTTGCGCTGCTGCTCTATTTCCATGTGGCTATAGCGTTCCGTGGTGCGCACGGACGAGTGCCCCAATATCTTCGACACCGTGAACAGGTCGCAACCAGACGCGATGAGGATGCTTGCGCAGCTGTGGCGCAGGTCGTGGAAGTTGACGTCAGGCATGCCGGCGTCGACGCGGGCGCGGCGCCAGGCGCTTTTGATTCCCTCGATGCCGACATCCAGTGGGATGTGCTTGAGCCATGGCCGTAGTGCGGGCACGATGGGCACGGTGCGGGTGCGCAGGGTCTTGGTGTTGCCGGCGTGGATGATGAGGCTGTCGCGGCCGATGTCGGCCTTTTGTAGTTTGACGATCTCGCCGCGTCGGGCGCCGGTGAGCAGGGCGGTCCAGATGGCGGCCTGCACCGGTACGCTGCAGCGGCCTGCGATGGCCTGCACCTGGTCGAGGCTTAGGTAGGTGCTGCGGGCATTGTTCTCGGGCAGGCGCTTGACGTGGGCGCTGTAGTCGGTGGTGGTGATGCCGCGCTCCCACGCCAGGCGCAGTGCTTTTTTGAGGGTGCCTAGGCTGCGGTTGATGGTGCCGGCGGCGTAGTGGCCGGTCATGTCCTTGACGATGTGTGCGGCGGCCTGGCGGGCCTGGCTGGCCCGGTATTTTTCCAGCCACAAGGCGATGCGGCGGGCATGGTCGAGGGCGGTCTTGGTGCTGCGCAGGGTCTCGGCGTGGTCGACGTACAGGGCGATGACTTCGGTGAGGCGTGGGTCGTTGGGGATGCGCGGGGTTTTGGCGACGGCCAGTGCCGCCCGCAGGTCGGCCTCTAGTTGCTTGGCAGCACCCGCAGTTGCGTCCGCCGGCAGGATGCGGTGAACTCTGCGCCCGTCGACCATAATTCCGACGTGTCGGCGTCCCTTTTTGTCTGTCCAGATTGACATTGATTCTCCCGCAGCCAGGCTTTGCATTCGTCCAGGTCGTAGCGTTTTGCCCTGATCCCGACGGGAGTATAGGGCATGCCGTCGAGCTCAAGCCGGCGCACGGTGGACTCGCTGATGGTGAGGGCCGCGCAGAGTTGCTGGCGGGGGAGGGCGGGCGACGTCATTCTGCCCCAACCCTGGGCAGGCTCTTGCGCAAGCCTTCAAGAATCTTCGACCATCCGATGCGCGCTTTCCACGGCTTTCCGTCGACGTGGACGCGGTAGCAGTCCACCCGACTGGTGCGGTATAGGTCGAGCGTGTGGACGCGCTCGCCGAAGTCGTAGTCGGTGATGACGATGCGGCGGCGCAGTTCTGGCCTGTCCGGTGGATAATCTGGCGCTGGTTTGTCCATGCGCGTGGCATCGCGCCCGGCCCGCATCTTCGCCAGGGTTTCAGTGCTGCGCCGTGTTTTTCTGTATGCCATACCTTGCACGCTCCCCCTACTTATTGTTCGGCCCCACCCTCAGTCGTAGCACGGGTGCAGCCCACCGCCTGCGTGATAGGCGTCCTGTGTTGCCTGCCACTGCTCCTGCCGGTGCTGCTCTCCGGCCTTGTAAATATAAGCGTCGAGGCTTGCCACAAACCGCAAAGCCATCGCGGCGGTCTGGATCGCTTCCTTGCGCACGTTCTCGGCATTGGTCTTTCCGGGTTCGTAGGTCATCTGCAACACGTCCTTGGTCAGTTCGCCGAATTCCTCACCCAGCACCGCCAGCGCGTGCAGCGGGTCAGTGGGCCATGTCGGGAACTTCGCCAGTGCGCGCTCCAGTTCGCTCCACACACCGCCGATCATGTCGGCCGGTCGGCGGTGCTCGTTCTCACAAATGTTTTCCATCGTTATCTCCAAGTGGTTAGTTCCGGTGCCGAACACATCATCCGAGCGGGACCGCGCAAAAAGCGCGCGGCCCCTCAATTCAGCCGTTCGGCGTCACCATGCCTGCTGAAACTCGCCGCTCCATTTGCGCCACTTCCCAGCGCAGTACAGGGTCTTCTCGCCTGGAGCATCGAATGCGAAAACCTGAAACGTCGTCATCGTGCAGCCGCCGATGCCGCCGCACGGGCCAGCGGTCGTGCCAAATACCTGCGGCCATGAGTACCACTCGACCTCTTCTGGCAGGCATTGCGCTCGCCGCGCAACAGCATCTACTAGCGCCTTCACATCATGATCATGGTTCATCGCTCTATCCTTTCTCAGAATCACCAGCCGCCGAACCCGGCAGTCCAGCGGACGCCGTACCGGCGCCGCTGACTTTTGCGTTATGCCCCTAGTCCGTCTGCCAGCTTTTCCAGGGCTTCTTCCAGCTTTTGGATTTGCGGCCACATCGCACTCTTTGCGTGCTGCGGGATAGCAGGGTCTAGCGTCATGCCGCGCAACATATTGCTGGTTTCGTCAATCAGCGCGTAAGTTTCGTCATTGCTCATTTTCTGTCCTCTGGTTATGCCCCCAATGTTTCCGCTCAAGGGTAAGTGCGTCGGTCTTGTTCAGCGCGAGCAGCAGCCGCTCCCACAACGTGAGCCAGTGCATTCTCCCGTCCCGCAGGCAAAGCACAGGGCCGTCTACGTGGTGCCGCTTAATGTGCGGTTGTGAATCTGTCTGGTAGTAAAGCATCGTTCTCTCCAAGTTGTTGCCGTGGCATAACACGGCGGTCAAGCGGGAGCCGCTAAAGCGGCCCCCTTACCTATTTGTTGGGCACCCTGAGCGCGAGCGCAGCCTTCTCGCGCAGCACTTCGGGGGCGCTGTAGTACGCCGTCGCAATGTCCTCCAGCGCATCGCCGCGCGAATACCACTCGCGTTCGAAGTGCTCGGCTTGTTCGTTGGCCTTCTTTAGCGCAGCCGTCAGTCGCTCAATCTCGTCTGCCGCTTCTCCGAATATGCGGCTTCCCATGATGCGCTGCTGGCTGTTTTCGTCTGCGGCTCTCAGTCGTTCAACTATTCCCACGGTTCTCTCCTGTAGATGCGCCTGTAGCCCAACCCGGCGTTCGTGCGGGACCGGCTTTCAGCCGGCCCCACAACTCATGCGTTAGAAGGCATCTTGGTTATCTCAACCTTCACTGCCTTAAAGCCGTCTTTTCTCAACTGCGCCCATGTTGGGTGCAAAATCCAATCGCACCACTCACGCATATTGTGGATGGCTTCTTTTCTAGTGCGGCCAGCGGCTTGCGGGAGTAATACGCCTGTTGGCCCTTCAACAATCCATGCTCGCATGTGTCATCCTTCTAACAAATCATTCCAGCGGGACGGGCGAAAAGCCGCCCGCCCCTGAATTCAGCCGTTAGGCATCGTCATCTAGTAACGCCATGCCGCCAGCAATCATTCCTAAAAAGACAATTATCAAACCCCATCCAATTAAGGTTTCGGTCCATCCTTTTGTCGCCACTCCAGTCGCAAACAAAACTATCAACGGCGCGGCTATCAAACCTCTACCTATCCACTTTTTCATTTTCTCTGTCCTTTCCTGTAAGTTCAGCCTAACCCTGCGATCCAGCCGAGGCCGCAGAGCGTGTTTGTCTTTGCATCAGCCAGTGCGGCCCGGCTGATCTTGAATGTTGGGCACCATCAACCGAATGCACTCGTTGTCGCGCCATGCCATGCAATCAAACGTGATGCACCGGCTGTTCGTGCCAAGCGAAAAACTCTCGTCTACCCGGTAATTGGCAATGCCGCGCCCTTCCTTCACATACTCCAGTGGTCGCCACGGGCACCACCTTTGGCTTGCTTCTTGGTGATCCATTTCGTTCCTCTATGGGCCTGCGCCCAATTCAGGCGTTACGCCGCCGCATCAGCCGTGGATGAATCCACATCGCCGCCACGATGCCGACCGGCCCGCCGCACAGGGTGGCGGCGATCTGGCCCATGTCGGCCTGGGGGACCAGGCGCCACAGGAATATCTGGGCGCTACCGATGCCGACGCTGGTGACGATGGCGGCGAGGTAGTGTTCGCCGTGGACATTCTTCTGCTGAAATCCGAGCAGAAAAACGGTGAAGAATGCCGACAGAAACAGGGCGATGTGGGTCATGGTGATCACTTGGCCGTGTGGCGGGTGATGGTCATGCCGCCGCGCTGTTCGACGGTGGTTTTGCCGTTGGCGTCGTCGCGCACCACGATCTTGCCCTGGACGGGTTTTGCGGGTTCGGGCGCGGGGGCTTCAAGGCCGAGGAATCCGGTGCTGGCCTTGTTGCCGGCAAGGCGCATGGCGTCGACTTCGACCTTGGCTGTGTTGATGATGGTCTGGGCGACGTCGGCCACGGCCTTTGCGCGGGCGATGTCCATGGGGGCGTCTTTGTCGCGCAGCCCGTCGAGGGTGGCGAAAAGGTGTCCGCGCAGGTCGTTGATGGTGTGGCTCATGCCTGTTGCTCCTTTTTGATGCGGGTGGCGATGCGTTTGCTGATCGCGGCCTTGAGGCGGATCACCTGGCGCAGTTCGGGTGGGTAGTTGTGCACGGTGTTGCGCAGCATGAGTTCGCGGCGGGTGATGCACACCAGGTTGTCGAGACGGCAGTCGGTTTTGTCGCCGTTGATGAAGGTGAGGGCGTGGCCTTTGGGCAGGGGGCCGTTGATGGCTTCCCACTCGATGATGTGGACGCCGCGCCAGCGTTTGTGCAGGGGCATGGCGTCGTTGATTTTGCGCTGGCGGTAGCCGTCTTTGCTGATGCGCTCGGTGCCGATGGGCTGGTATATCTCGATGGCGCGCCCGCTGCGGTTGCCGGGTTTGAACCAGCCGGCCTCGCCGCCGAGCGAAAGGCCTTTCATGCCTTTGTTCCACGCCGCCTGGCCGGCGATGAAGCAGCCGGGGTTGGTGATGCCGGCTGGCTTTTTAAGGCGCAGATGGTTGATCCGGTTTTTTACGCCAGGCATGGTGCGCCCCATGCGCAGGGCGATTTGACCGGCGCTAAGGGTGAGGTACAGCTCGCGCAGCATGGTGTCTTCGGCTTCGGTCCAGCGGGTGTAATGCTTCATGCGCGCTGCTCCTCGAACACGTCGCCGCGTTGGATGCGTCGCTTGACTTCGCGCATGGCGTCGGCGGCTTCCTGGCGCGACACGATGGCGATCTGGGCTTCGTGCAGGTCGATGCACTGCATGGCGTGGTGCAGGCCGGGGCCGTCCATCACCCAGCGGCCGGTTTGCTTGCCGCGCTGCCACAGCCGCAACAGGGCTTTCTGTGCGCCTTTGATGGTGGCTTCGTATTCGCCGCCGGCGCCGCGTTCGCACAGCACCAGGCTGACGTTGATGGCGGCGGCCAGGGTGTGGAATTCCTGTTCGGTGGCGCGGCCGGTGCGCAGTGCTTCAAGCGATACGCGCAGGGCCACGCCCAGGTCGGTCTTCTGGCTGGTGTCGAGCGGGTGCTGCATGGCAATGGCCTGCAGGCCTGCTGCGGGGTCGATCCGCCTGCGGAAGTGGGCGCCGCGTTTTCTCATCCGGCGTTTACCCATACGAATTCCGGGGCGATGCAGCGCGCGGTGGCGGTGTTCTGGTCGTCGGCAATGCGCATGCTGGCTTTGCCGTCGGATAGCCGCAGCAGGTTGGCCGCCTGCAGCCGGATGTATGCCTCGTCTCCGGCATCGAAGCGGATGACGTCGCGCCATGCGCCGGAGTTGTTGACCTGGAGTTTCATCGCCAGCCCCCTTACCGAAACCAGCGGTCGGCCATCACGTTTTCACCGTGGTATGTACGCGGATGGAACGGCGTCGCTGCTTCCCACGATCCGGGCCGATTGAGGCCAGAAAACCCGTGATGAACCATCGCCTCCAGCAGCTCGCGTGGACTGATCCCGTATTCGTCGGCAGCATCGGACAAGAGGTGCGCAGCCTCACCGGAAATCGTCACGCGGCTCGGCTTCCAGCGTGAGCACGTGTTTTCGTAGTCGGCAATTCTGTCCTCCAGCGCGCGGATGGTGTTCAGTTGAGGATGGCTCACGCGCGGGAACCCGAACACGTTCGGGTCTCGCAGCACGTATATTTTGCTCATGCTGCCTCCTCGATCTGCGCCGGCTGCATGCCGAGCTGGTGGATGTGCGCCACGTGCGCCACGTGCGCCAGGGTTCGCAGGTCGTCCACGATGGGCGCGTTGGGCGAATACACCGAGCTGTTCACCACCATGTCGGACAGCATCTGGGTGAGACTGCGCCAGCGGCCCAGGCTGGGCGCGGCGTGGGCCTCTTGCCAGCGGGTGGTGACGATGACGGGGATGATGATGGGTTGGCTCATACCACGCCCCCCACCACAAAGCCCAGCAGTGCGCCAATGGCAAAGGCGGCGATGATCGCGTCCATGCGGGCGGCGTCGCGCTGCAGCTCCAGCGGCATTTCGGCATCGCTTACCCAGCGGGCGGTGCGGCAGGCGGCGTGGTCGGGCTGCCAGGGGCGAGTGCCTGCAGCCTGCAGGCGGTTTGTTGCACGTTCAAAATTGCTCACTGCCATGATGCGTCTCCTTTGCTGTTGATCGCTTCCCCGCCTTCACCCTGCGTCTTCGTGTCGCTCCTAGCCGATGTTCTGACCGTGGGATGGGGTTATGCCCATCACGTCTGCCGCTTGGGGTGCGCCAACTTGGGCGCGCGGCTCCGGGGTGATTGAAGTATAGGACTGCTATACGTTAGAAGTCAAGTTCCGCTAGACTTTTATGGCACAATGAAGCAGCGCCCGATGTGGGCGTGTCAAAAAGGAGTCAGGAATGGAGGCTGTTGTAGCTTACGCGGGCGTGCGTGCATTGCCCGCCAGGTTGTGGCGGGCCGTGTTGCAAGAGTACCGTCGTAACGGCGGAATGATGCTTACGGCGGGGAAGCTACGCTGGATCAGGCGCCAGGTGCGTCGTGGCCGATGATGGTCACCATCGTGATGGTTGACCCGGCTTTGAGCCTTGGCTTTTTTCGCTGTGCAAGAAAGGCCTGCACTGCGGAAACCTTCTCTGCGTACGTCAGCGTGCGGTAGGCGACGATCCGATAGGTAATGTTTTTTTCCGCGTCCTTGATTGTGGAAACGACGGTCGGTTGGATTGAGGGGGTCATGGCGTCGCCTATCTGAATGAGGCGGGGATGGGGGGAGGCTCGGACACCTTGCCGTCGACAAACACGACGGACACGGTTTTTGCGCCGGCAAAGGCGTCGGCGTAGCTCCACACCCAGATCACCCCGTCACGTTTGCTCTGCACCAGATAGGGTGGCCCCATAAGCGCGGTGACTTCCTGTTCGTTCATGCCGGTTTTGATCTGCCGCGCTGAATCCCACTTGAATGCGGTGCCTGCGCAAGCGCTGAGCGCGACAGCAACCAGGGCAATGGCAATAAGGCGCACCATTTTCATGCGGGCGTGTTCTCGGCGACTTTTCCGCAGCTCGGGCATTTGTACTTACCCCACCCCCAAGCGATGAAGATCAGGCCGGGGATGACCCAAAGTAGCAACAGCAGGATGGCGATGAACTGCGGGCCGTTGTAGTTGCGCAGCCAGGTCTTCATTTGGCCTGTGAATCCGCACGCGGTGCAGCGGCGCTGGTTGGGTATCCCGGACTGCACGCCCATCATCGCGGGTTGCCGGACTCCGCACTTGGGGCATATTTCGGCTTTGGCTCGAATGATCTCACCGCACTCATGGCAGTGTTTTTCGTCTGGCCCCTTTGTGTTTCCCGTCATGGCCGATTCCTCTTTTGTTATTCGAACTTGAATTCTAGCTGGATCGCCAGTCGCAGCACCCTAGCCGTGTGTGCTGCCGTTGGCCTTGGCTCGCGCGGCGAGTTCACAAGTCGTAAGTACCGCCTTGACGGCGGCCTCCTGAACGTAATCCGCGCTTTGTTCCATGACCGTCATGGCGGCCCCGATCTTAGGGTTGCTGGTGCTGTACACGGTCCCGCCGTTCAGCAACCAGTCGAAGGAGAAAGACAAGTGCTTGTGTAGTTCAAGCAGGCGATCCGTTGGCGGAGTGACAATATCCAGCTCCCACTGGGAGACCATGCCCTTTGTAACTCCGCCGCACAGTTCGCCGAGCTGCTCCTGGTTCATGGAGTGCGAAGTGCGTAGTTGTCGAAGTCTAGCCCCAATGCTCATAAGGGAAGCGTACAGCAAACCTAAACCATAATGGTCTAGAAGCACTTGACTTTGCGTGTATAGCATGACTAGACTACCCGGATGGACATTAAAGACGTTGCGAAAAAGGCGGGCGGGGTCGTTGCGCTATCGAAAGCACTCGGCCTGAGTCGCGGGGCTGTTTCACAGTGGCAGATTGTGCCGTCCGATCGCGTGCTCGCGGTTTGCACCCTGGCCGGATGGCAGGTTACCCCGCATCAGCTGCGTCCTGATCTCTACCCGCACCCGTGCGACGCGCTGCCCGATGAGTTGCGCCGGCCGTGTGACCCGGTGGTGCGCGCCGCATGATCCCGAATTCAACTTTCCAGCCCTGGCAGATGGCGGGATTAAAAAATCTGCCGCGCAGCCTCGCATGGCTGTCTCCTCCCTTCCTTTCCCGGCGCTTTCCAGGCCGGGGCTTTTTTTCTGAATTGTGCGAGTGGAATCCATGGGTCCCACTCTATTTTTTTGTCCGCGCAAGGCCTATGCGTGGCTTTGCGTGATTTTCGCAGGGGGTCGCAAGTGAACCAGACGCCGCTGTTTTTTGATGATGTGGACGATGCGCTGCGCTATGTGGTCAGCGTGTTGGGTGGGCCGAAAAAGGTGGGGCCGCTGCTGCGCGGCAACGATATGACGGTGGACCGGCTGGCCCAATGGGTGTCGGACTGCCTGAACCCAGACCGCCCGCACAGTTTTCACCCGCACCAGGTGGTGGCGCTGCTGCGTGCCGCACGCGGGGTGGGCGATCACACGGCGATGGGTTGGCTGGCCGCCGAGATTGGCTACCAGGCAACGCCGGTGGAGCCGCTGGATGAGGCGGCTGAGCTGAAGCGCAAATTTATCGAGGCGGCTGCGGTGATGGAGCGCATGGCGCTGCGCATCGAGTCTCTGGAATCGCGGGCGAACCTGAAGGCGGTGTCTTGAGCCGTCGTCAGTCTGTGATCACCAATCCGCACCTGCGCCGTATGTGGGCGCTGGCTTATGTTATTCCGCGTCGGCCCAAGGCGGCTGACGTTTGGTTTGCCGAGGCGCGCGCGCTGTTGGCAACCGGGAATCAGAACACAAACGAGCCGGCAACGGCCGAGGGGATGGCGTGCAGGACAAGATTGATACAGACGCAGTGATGTTCGATGCGATCCCCCCCTCGCTGGCTGCGCGAGCGCAGTGGCTGGTGTGGCGCTTCGAGTCGAAGCCTGGCGACAAGAAGCCGCGCAAGGTGCCGTATTACGCGGCGGGCGGGCGTCGGACGGGTGAGCAGGGGTCGGACGCCGATCGCGCAGCCCTGGTGGACCTATCCACGGCGCGCGCAGCGGTGGAGAAGGCAGGCACTCGCTGGACGGGGGTGGGCTTTGCCTTCCTTCCCGGCGACGGGCTGATCGGGGTTGACCTCGACGGGATGTTCGATCCGGCCACCGGGCTGATGACCGAGCGAGGGGCGGCGATCGTCGCCAACTGCAACAGCTACACGGAATTCTCCCCCAGCGGCAAGGGGGTGCACATCATCTGCTCGGGCGAGACGGAGACGTTCAAGTCGAACGAGGTGGGCGTGGAGGTGTTCTGCGGCCGTCAGTTCTTCACCTTTACGGGCAAGCGCTATCCGGCCACGCCAGGTGATGTGAGCCCGCTGCCGGATAAGGTGCTCAAACGCCTGAAGGCGACGGTGGACAGCGGGAAGAAGCTCGCAGCCACCGGGAAACTATCCTCGGCCCCTGCGCCTGCCCTGGAGGGCCGCGCGAAGGTTGAGAGCGCATTGGCGTTCATCTCGCCGGAGTGCGGCTACGACGACTGGATACACATTGGGATGGCGATCTGCTCGGAGCTGGGCACGGGCGCGTTCGATGTGTTCGATGCGTGGTCGGCCAAGTCTTCAAAGTATCCGGGCAGCGGCCAGGTGGCGACGCACTGGAAGAGCTTTGAGCCGGGCAAGGGCGTAACGGGCGCGACGATTTTCAAGCTGGCGATGGATGCCGGCTGGCAACCCCCCAAGGCGGCGAAAGCAGCACGGGTGCGTGCGCAGCCGGGTGGGGGGGGCAAGCCTTCTTCGCTGCCCGACGATATGCCGGACTGGCGCAAGAAGCTGCTTTACGACAAGGGTGACCTGAAGACGTGCCTGGCGAACGTGTACGACATTCTGCTGAACGATGAGGCATGGCTGGGGGTGGTGGCGTTCGATGAGTTCGCCCAGCGCACTGTGAAGCGCGCCGCGCCTCCTTACCAGGGTGGTGCCGCGGGCGAGTGGGACGGCACTGACGACAGCCGCACGGCGATGTGGCTGTCGCGCAAATACCGCTTTACGCCGTCTTCGATGGTGGTGGCCGAGGCGATCGAGGTGCTGGGGCGTGCGGCTGCGTTCCACCCGGTGCGCGACTGGCTGCGGTCGTTGAAGTGGGACGGTGTCGCGCGCATCGATCACTGGCTGGACGACTACATGGGGGTGCCGCGCACCGACTACACGATGCGGGTGTCCGCATGGTTCCTGCTGGGGATGATCGCGCGGGTGATGCGCCCCGGGGTGAAGTTTGATTACTGCCTGGTGTTCGAGGGCATCCAGGGGCGCGGCAAGTCGACTGCGCTGTCGATCCTGGGCGGGGAGTGGTTCGGCGATACGGACATCGATCTGCACAACAAGGATTCGATGGCTGCGCTGCAGGGCAAGTGGCTGTATGAGTTCCCCGAGCTGGGATCGCTGGCCCGCACTGAATCGCTCAAACAGAAGTCGTTTTTGTCGCGCCAGGTGGATGAATATCGCCCGGTGTACGGCCGGCGCCAGATCAAGGTGCCGCGCCAGGGGGTGTTCGCCGGTTCCACCAATGAGTGGGAGTGGAACAAAGACCCAACCGGAGGCCGGCGTTTTTGGCCGATCGAGGTGGGAGACATCGATCTTTCCGGCTTGGCCAAGGTGCGCGACCAGTTGTTCGCCGAGGCATTCGTGCGCTTCCAGCAGGATGAGCGCTTTTACCCGACCGGGGAAGAGCAGCGCATTTATTTCGACCCCGAGCAGCTGAAGCGCGAGCAAGGAGAATCGCTGGTCGACGCGCTGCACGATTGGGTCTTCGACCAGTACGACACGGCAATGCATCCCAAGCCATTTTCGGCGGCTATGGCGGCCTTCGAGGGGCTCAAAATGGACGCCAGCAAGCTCACCCGAGACATGCAGACGCGCATCGGCATCGCCCTGCGCAAGCTTGGCTGTGGGCGCATCGAAAAGCGTAACGGCATGGTCCGTTATTGGTACACGCCACCGGCAAGGGAAACCGCGCGCGTAGGTGGCGTTCAACCCGGAGAAGGGGGGCGCGATGGCGCACCATTCTAGCCCCGAGGTTAGGAAGGTTGGGAGCAGGTTGGGAAGCCTGCAACCCGCATGGATAAAGGGGGTTCCTAACCTTCCCAACCTTCCCAACCTGTTTTGCTTTCCCTTATGTGTAGCGCGTGCCATGCACGCACGTATACGCGCGTGCGTAACACACGCTACACATACAACACCTCATTTCAGGTTAGGAAGGTTAGGAAGGTTAGGAAGACGCCCTGTTTACGGGCATTCCAGCCTTCCCAACCTCTGCCCAACCTTCCTAACCTCTGCTGGAAAGGATCTGTGATGCCCGAAAAACTCACCCGAGCACAGCGCTCAGCCATCAACAAGCGCGCCCTGACGCTGGCAAGCCGCCTGCGGGACGTTGCCTACTGGGCCTATCGCATCCGCCTCACCGAGCAGGCCCGCATTGATCCCGATTCGATCCATGCCGACGATGCCTCGCCTGGTCCCGATATATCCGACCTGTTGGAGCTCGATCTATGAAAGCTGATCTGGACACGATGCGCGCGGATTACATCCTGGTGCGCCGCCAGTGGAAGGATGTCGACGGCTGGACCGAAGCCGAGCTGGCTGAGGCAGACCGTGGCGTGCGCCTGGTGGTCGAGCGCAAGGATGCCGAGCTGATCGCCTGCTGGGCTGCCTGGCTGGCCACCCGGGCGGAAGGCATTCGCCGCTTCGAATCCACCGTGCGCGATGCCGAGTCGCGCATGCGTGCAATCTCCGCAGCCGAAAGGAAGGCGGCATGACCACGATCAGCGTACGCAACAACTTCCCGGCAGTGGCCGCCAAGCTGGACCGCCTGTCCCTCGATGTGGGCAACAAGGCCGTGGTGCGGGCCATCAACAAGACCATCGACCAGGGCAAGACACAGATGGCCCGTCAGATCAGCCGAGAGTTCAGGGTAAGCGTGGGCACGGCAAAGGATAGGCTCAAGGTCTACAAGGCCTCGGCCCGAGGGGGTGCGTTCCGATTCGTCGCCACCCTGGAAGCCACCAAGAGGGGCCCGGGCCGCTCAATGAACCTCATTGCGTTCGTCACCAAGGGAATGGTCAGCAAGGCCAGCAGCAAGCGAAGCGGCCGCACCGACCTGGCAGGCCAGCTGCAGTTCCAGATCAAGCGCGGCGGCGGCAAGAAAGCCATCAAGGGAGCATTCGTCGGCAACCAGGGCCGCACCGTGTTCATCCGCACCGGCAAGGATAGACTGCCAATCAAGGCGCTCAACACCATCGACATCGGCCAAATGTTCAACACCCGACGCGTCAACAAGGTTGTGAAGCAGGTCATGCTCGACAAGTTCCCCGCCAACTTCGAACGCGAACTGCGCTCGGTTCTCAAGGGGTACGTCAAGTGAGAAGCCTCGATCCCATCGCATCGATGTGTCATGCGAGCAGGGGGCCACTGGGTTCACGGGTCCTCCTGGCCAAATCCACCCACGGCGCGAAACGACCGCGGGTTTTCGCTAGTTCCTGGGGCCGGGTGGAGTTGACTGTTTGGGTGTCATGGGAGGGGTTGACGAATGCCTGAGTTGATTACGCCGGCCGAATACTCGCGCCGACGCGGGGTAAGCAAGGAAGCGGTCAGGAAGGCCGTCGAGAAGGGGCGCATCACGACGATCCCGGGAGAGAACGGGCGCAAGCTGATCGACCCGGAGGTGGCGGACATCCAGTGGGCGAAGAACACCGACCCCCTGCAGTCGCAGCGGGCCAATGCGCCGAAGGGTGAGCGCGGGCAACCGGCTGCTGGAGGCGGCAGCGGCGGTGAGGGCGGCGACGGGTCGGCGTACTGGGATGCGCGCACGCTGCGTGAGCAGTCGGAAGCGGCGATCGCGGACATGAAGCGGCGGCAGATGGAAGGTGACCTGGTGGAGCGCAAGCGGGTGGAGGAGGCGGCCATGCGGATCGGTCGCATGCTGCGCGACGCGGTGCTGGGCGTGCCGACGAAGCTGGCGCCGGAGGTGTCGCACCTGTCCGACGCATGGGAGATCGAGCAGCGTCTTTCGGCTGCGCTGCGCCAGGTGCTTGATGACGTCGCAAAGATGACAACCGACGACCTGGCGAGGGCGATGGGCTAATGGGCAACATGGCCGACGGCTTCCTGGCGTTCCAGTCCGGCTTCGCGGCGGGGCTGCTGCCTGACCCCGCGCTGCAGGTAGACGAGTGGGCCGACGAGTTCATGCGCATCCCGCGCGGCAACGGGTCGGAGGCGGGCAAGTACCGGACGGCCCGGACGCCGTATGCGCGCGAGGTGATGCGCTGCTTGTCTCCGTCGCACCCGGCGAAGCGGGTGGTGGCGAAGGTGGCGTCGCAGCTTTTCAAGACGCAGGTGGGGCTGAACTGGGTGGGGGCGAACATCCACCTGGCGCCGGCCAACATGCTGGTGCTGCTGCCGACCGACAAGCTGGCGAAGCGCGTGTCGTCGCGCATCGGCAAGACCATCGACGAGGTGCCGGAACTGCGCGCTCGAGTGGCTTCGCCGCGCTCGCGCGACAGCCGCAACACCGTCGACACCAAGGAATTCAACGGCGGCACGCTCTACATCACCACGGCCGGCTCGGCGGCGAACCTGGCCGAGGTGCCGGCGCGGTACATCTACGGCGACGAGATCGACCGCTGGGATGTTTCGGTCGACGACGAAGGCTCGCCGATCGACCTGGCGGAAACCCGGGCCAGCACCTTCGGGCGCAATGCCAAGTTCTACTACACCAGCTCGCCGACGGAGGAGGGGGCCAGCGCCATCGACGACCTGTTCAAGCTGGGCGATCAGCGCCGCTACTACGTGGCCTGCCCGCACTGCGGCCACATGCACACGCTGGCGCAGGAGAACCTGCGCTGGGACGAAGCTTTCGATGCCGCGTGGATGCTCTGCCCCGGCTGCGGCGAAGGCATCCATGAGCAGTACAAAGGCGAGATGCTGGCCGCCGGGGAGTGGCGTGCGCATGCCGATGGGGATGGCGAGACCGTCAGCTTCGAGCTGAGCGCCTTCTACGCGCCCCCCGGCTGGGTGTCGTGGGTCGGCATGGCCAAGCAATACACCAAGGCCAAGGCCGCGCTTGACCGTGGCGACATCGAGCCGATGCAGGTGTACTACAACACCCGCCTGGCGCAGTGCTGGGACAACGTGTCCGAGCGCTTCAAGGCCGAACAGGTGCAGGCGCTGGCCGAATCCTTCCCGCTCGGCGTGGTGCCGGAACGCGCGCTGCTGCTCACCGCCGCCGTTGACGTGCATGGCAACCGCCTGGAAATGCAGGTAATCGGCTGGGCGCAGGGCATGGAACGGTGGACCGTCAACTACCACGTCGTCGACGGTGACCCCGCCGAAAAAGCCACGTGGGACGAGCTCGACCAGATACTCAAGACCCCGATCCGCCACGCCAGCGGGCGGCAGATGGTCATCCGCGCCGTCGGCGTCGACACCGGCGGTCACCACACGCAAGAGGTCTACGACTTCTGCCGCAAGCGCAAGCGCCGTCTCGTCGGCGGTCAAGAGCAGCGCGTGCTGGCTATCAAGGGCGCGTCCAAGGCTGGGCGGCCCGTGATCAGCAGCCGGCCCAGCCTGGTCGATGTCAACATCCGCGGGCGCATCGAAAAGTTCGGCGCCGAAATCTGGATGATCGGCACCGACACCGCCAAGGACTGGATCTACAACCGCATGCTGCTCACCACCGACGGCCCCGGCGCCATCCACTATTCCCGGGAACTGCCTGACGAATACTTCGAGCAGATGGTGGCCGAGCACAAGAAAGTGCGCTACGTCAAAGGCTACAAGGTCATCGAGTGGCACAAGAAAAAGGCCGACCGCAACGAAGCGTTCGACCTCACCGTGTACAACCTCGGCATGGCGCACCACCTCGAGCTGCATCGAAAGCCCGACGCCTGGTGGATGGCCCTCGATCGCCAGGTGCGCCAGGGCGATCTGCTATCTCATTCGTACCCTATTGCCGACGCCGACACCATCGCCGCGCCCGCCCTGGTGCCGCCAGCTGTCAATGAATCCTTTACAGCTGAGCAGGCTGTTGTTGCCCCGCGCCCGGTGCAGCGCCGCACCGGCGGGATCGGGCGGCGCTGATGTCGAACAATCTGTATGTGTACCTGGGGATGATCCTTGCCGAGGTGCCGGGCATCACCGCCGAGCAGAAGGACCTGATCAAGCAGGGGTTCAGCGCCCACTGCGGCGGCGAGCGGCTTTATGTGCCGTCCTATAAAAAGAGTGACCACCTGTCCAAGCTGGACGCGCTGGACGGCTCGCCCCCGCAGCAGGTGTCGAAGATGCTGGGCATCAGCGTGCGGCAGGTGCAGCGGCTGCGGCGATTGCGGTAGCGCCTGTCACCCCCGCGACATTCCTTGCCTACAAATGTCGCGCGCCCCCTGCCACGCTGGCAGGCATGGATACACCCACCAACGAGCCCACCGAGATCCGCGCAGGCGATTCTGTCGCCTGGGAGCGGACGCTTGAGGACTATTCCGCGGCCGATGGCTGGGCGCTGAAGTATCGGCTGCTGTGGCCGGCTGGCACGGCTGCTGAGATTGCGGCGACGGCGGCGGGCGCGGTGCACAGTGTGGCGATCAGCGCGGCGGTCAGCGCGACGTTCACTGCCGGCACGGCGACGCTGGTGGCGTATGTGGAGAAAGGCTCCGGCGGATCGCTGGAGCGTGTCACGCTCGAATCGGCTGTTGTCACGATCCTGCCGGACCTGGCGGTGGCCACGGCGCACGACGGCCGCAGCGACAACCAGATTGCGCTGGATGCCGCCCGTGCCGCACTCAAAAGCTACATGGAGAAAGGCCAGCTGCATGTGGCCGAGTATTCGATTGCCGGTCGGGTGATGAAGTTTCGAGCCCCGGACGAGATCACCACGTTGATCCGCTACTACGAAGCCGAAGTGGCAAAGGAAGATCGCGCCGCCAAGGGCATCCGTAGCAACCGCATACTGGCGGTGGGCTGATGGGCGCGCCTGAACTGCTCGTCGATGTGAGCCTGGGCCCGGTTCGGGTCGTTGCCAAGGGCGACGAGCGTCCCGCCCCGCAGCGCGTCAAGAACTGGGAGGCGGTGCATCGCATGGCCTCCCAGCCGCCGCGTGTGCTGGCCTCACACCAGGCGCGCCGCCTGCGGGCCAGCTATGACGGCGGCCAGGTGTCGCGCGTCAATTCGCAGTGGTCGATCAGCCACGGCAACGCCAACCGCGACATCCGCTACAACCTGGCCACCATGCGGGCCCGCTCGCGTGAGCTGGAGCGCAACGACCCCTACGCCAAGAAGTTCCTCGAGCTGGTGGAAGGCAACATCGTCGGCGCCACCGGCATCAGCGTGCAGTCGCGTGCGGTCGACCTGGGGCCGGCGCCGGATTTTCAGTTCATCCCGGACAAGACAGCCAACAATCTCATCGAGCTGGCGTGGGCGGAACACAGCCGCGCCGGGCAGTTCGACGTCACCGGCAAACTGTCGCGCGCCGCCTTCGAGCGTCTGCTGGCCCGCACGGTGGCCCGCGACGGCGAAGCGTTGGTCAAGCATGTGACCGACCCCACCAGCCGCTGCGGTATCCGCTACCAGATGCTGGAATCTGACTGGCTCGACGAAACCTATAACGTCGACCTGCCCAACGGCAACCGCATCGTGATGGGCGTCGAGATCGAAGCGTCCGGCCGCCCGGTTGCCTACCACCTGCGCACCGTTCACCCCGGCGACACCAAGCGCGGCACCGGCGAGCGCGTGCGCTACAGCGCCGACGTGTTGAAGCACTACTTCATCGCCGACCGCCCCGAGCAAGTGCGCGGCGTGCCGTGGATGCACGCGGCGATGTCGCGCCTGTACCAGCTGGGCGAGTTCGACGATGCCGCAATCCTGGCCGCGCGCCTGGGTGCCGACAAGTTCATGCTGCTGGAGGATGCCGAAGGGCAGGCCGCCGATTGGGCCGACAGCCACTCGCCCGAAAGCGCCGACGACGCCCGCGACGGCGCGCTGTTCTTCAACAGCCAAAAGGGCAGCATCGACATCCTGCCGCGCGGCACCAAGGTTACCGACTGGAACCCCAACTATCCGAGCGACGCCTACGGCCCGTTTGTGCTGGCCGCCCTGCGCGGCGTGGCCACCGGCTTCGGCGTCAGCTATGAGTCGGTGTCCGGAGACCGCAGCAGCGTCACCTGGACCAGCATTCGCCACGCCGTGCTCGACGAGCGCGACCGCTGGAAAGCACTGCAGTCCTGGATGATCGACTCCTACGCCTGGGACACCTACGGCGCCTGGCTAGACGCCGCGCTGCTGTCGCCCAAGCGCCCCCTGGCGCAGCTGCGCGCCGCCCAGCGCGACAAGTACATGGCCCCGGTATTCGCCGGCCGGCGCTGGGACTGGGTCAACCCCAAGGACGACATCGAGGCCAAGGAAAAGGCGCTCAACCTCAAGCTCACCAGCCACCGCCGCGTGCTGGCCGAGCAGGGACTCGACCTGGAAGAAGTGCTGGCCGAAATCCGCGACGACGCCGCGCTGGCCAAAAGCTACGGCGTCGACCTCAACCCGCCGAAGCCGGCGCCGTTCCAGCAAGCCCCCGCTGCACCTGGTGCGGACAAGAGCAAGCCGGATGACGAGGCGGACGCGGATGCGGATGCCGACGAAGACGAAGACAAAGATCCCAACAAACCCGAAGGAGCCACCCCATGAAGTGGTACGACATCAAGGCCCGCGCGGCCACCGAAGACCGCAAGGCCGCCGCTGAAATCTTCATCTATGGCGACATCGGCGAAAGCTGGTGGGCAGAGACCGTCACTGCCAGCAGCTTCCTCGCCGAGGTCAACGCGCTCGACGTCGATGCCATCACCGTGCGCATCAACTCGTTCGGCGGCAGCGTGGTCGACGGCATCGCCATCTACAACGCGATCAAGCGCCACCGCGCCAGTGTCACCGTGTGCGTCGACGGAGTTGCGCTGTCGATCGCCAGCCTGATCGCCATGGCGGGCGACACCGTGGAGATGGCCGAGAACGCCACCATGATGATCCACGCACCATGGGGTTCGGTATCCGGCAACAGCGCCGAACTGCGCGAGCAGGCCGCCGTGCTCGACACCTTCGCCAGCGCCATGGCCACCAGCTACGTCGCCAAGACCGGCATGGACACCGCCGCCGTCATGGCCCTGCTCACCGACGGCAAGGACCACTGGTACAACGCCGCCGAGGCGATGGAAGCCGGGCTGTGCGACCAGATTACTCCCGCGCTGGCGATTGCCGCCAGCGCCAACCGTTTCACTCAACCGGCGCAGCCCAACGCAGCGCCGGCCGTGAATCTTCCCGCGGCTGCCGCCGCATCCATCGTCTCGAAAGGACAAACCATGCCCGAAATCATCCCGACCCCGGCGGCACCGCAAGACGTCGCCGCCATCCAAGCCAAAGCCGTTGCCGACTACCAGGCGCGTGCACGTGAGCTGACCGACACCGGCAAAGCATTCGCCAAATTCGGCGGCGAAGCGCTCGCCATGCAGGCCGTGTCCGAAGGCTGGACGCTGGACCAGCTCAACGCCAAGCTGCTGGCTGCTGCCTCGGCAGGCCCGGCCCATGCCGCATTCGGCCAGGGCGCACGTATCGATAGCAACCTCGACACCAAGACATTCGGCTTCAAGTCGTTTGGCGAATACGCCTTTCACGTCCGCGCCGCTGCACTGGGCAACGGCCGCCTCGACCCGCGCCTGCAGGCTGCTGCCACCACCTACGGCAACGAAGGCAGCGGCCCGGACGGCGGCTTTTCCGTGCCCGAGCAGTTCGCCACCGACATCTATTCCACCGCGCTGGAAGAGCAGAGCCTGCTGGCAATGGCCGACGACACCCCGGTCACCGGCAACAGCATGACCTTCCCCAAGGACGAAACCACCCCATGGGGTTCTACGGGTATCACAGCAACATGGGACGGCGAGGGCGAAACCGCCAGCCAGAAAAAGCCCGTGCTCGGCAAGGCGCGCCTGGAACTGCACAAGCTCCGCGTGCTGGTCCCCGCCACCGACGAGCTGCTGGCTGACTCCGCCGCAATGAGCGCCCACCTCAGCAAGAAAATGTCCGAGGCCGTGCTCTGGAAATCCAACGACGCCATCATCAACGGCACCGGCGCGGGCATGCCGCTGGGCATTCTTGCCGCCGCTTCGCTGGTTGCGCAGGCCAAGGAAACCAGCCAGCCCGCCGACACCATCAACGCAACCAACGTGGCCAAGATGTACGGCCGTTGCATCAAGGGCGCCGGTGCCAACCTGGTGTGGCTGCTCAACCCCGACGCCTACGCGCAGTTGATCGTGATGACCATCGGCGACCAGCCGATCTTCACCGCGCCGACGCAGGGTATGCGCAACGCACCAGATGGCCTGCTCATGGGCCGCCCGATCTTGATGACCGATGCCTGCGACACCGTCGGCGACCAGGGTGACATCATCCTTGCCAACATGGCCGGCTATCGCTCCATCACCAAGGCCGGCGGCCCCGCGTTCAGTCAGTCGATGCACTTGTGGTTCGATCAGGACATCCAGGCGTTCAAACTGGTTTTCCGCATGGACGGCCAGCCATCGCTGGCATCCGTCGTCACCCCGCCCAACAGCACGGTCACCCGCTCCCACTTCGTGGCCCTGGCCGCCCGCGCCTGATGACCCATCGCCCCGGCATCAGCCGGGGCCGAAATGAATCTAATCTTCATTGAAAGGACACACCATGAACAGCCCACTCCACAGCACTAAGTCCGTTTTCGGGTCACCCATCATCGGTGCACTCGCCACCACCAACGGCGACTGCGATTACGTCAGCCTCAAGGGTTATGCTGGTTGCCTCGTCAAACTCTTTGTCGACAACGCCGCCACCGTTACTGGCGGCGCCCTCACGCTCAAGCAGGCCACCGCGGTGGCCGGCACCGGCGAAAAGGCGCTTGCCTTCGATACGATGTTCGCCAACCTCGACGCGGCCGCCGGCGACACCCTGACCGAAACCTCCGTCACCAACAACACTTTCACGACGCTGACGACCGACAACAAGAACGCGATGTACGTGATAGACGTTAAGGCAAGCGACCTCGACGTCTCCAACGGATTCGATTGCATCCGTGCCGACCTGCTGTTGATGGCCAACGCTGTCGGCCTGGTCGAGTATCAGCTCTATGGCGCCCGCGAAGCCAGCACGCTGGCGATCTCCGCCATCATTGATTGATAGCACGGATGGCCTTTCCTGCGCCTGGGCAACCGGGCGCAGCTAAGACCCTGACCACTGCCAGAATTCGATCGAAATAGACGAGGGCGACCGCCGCCCGTAGCCGCGCAATCGCGCCCAAGGACGACAAGTAAATGCCCACCTTCAAAGCAACCGACCCTGACGGCATCATCACCGAGTACGAAGCTGCTACGCCTATCCCTGCGCATTTAGGGGCAGGCTGGCGGCTGGAAGAACTGGTGACGATTGTGCCGGTGATCGGCCCTGATGTGCCGCCTGAACCCGTCACCATGTATGGCGGGCGTCGTCGCCTATCTAAGCTGGAGTTTGTCGAACTGCTGGGGGATGCGGCCTACGGGGCAATTCTCACCATGCAGAAGCAATCGGTGCAGGTCGAGGCGTGGGTGAAGAAGATGGAACTCACCACCCCGGATGAGCATGGCAACAGCGTCGATCTGGACGATCCGCGCACCCAAGCCGGGGTGATGGCGCTGGGCATGATGCTCGAAGCCGAGGGTGTGGTTGCTGAAGGCTGGGCTGAAGGGGTGTTGAATGGCTGATAAATACATCATTCACGGCGCAACCTTCAACGGCGACGGCACCACATCCGCAGAAGCGGCAAGCGCGGGTGCAGCCGGGGCGTGGAACAACATCAACGTGTTGACCGGAACCGCTGTTGGTTATGGCACGCTCGTCGCCGGGGATGTGGTTTATATCCGTTCAAAGTCCAGCGCAGGGGCGGACATCACGCTGAGTACGTCTACCTACACCCTTGGTCTTGCCGCTGCGACGGATGCCAACCGGGTGACGTGGGTACTTGACGGCGGCACGGTATGGTCGGGGATCAACGGGACGTTGAGTTTTTCAGGGATTACCGAGTGGAACGGGATCACGATTCGTGCATGGAACAACCTGTTTGCCGAGAATCCTGAAAAAATCCAGATCATTGCCGCGTCAGGAAACCGGAACGTGCCAATGCTCACCACGAACGTCGGCAGCAATACCCGGAACCTGTACATCGACGTTAATGCCGTCATCGTCACCGCCACGGTCAGCAACCAAGAAACCGTCAACGCTAGCGGCGGCCTGCATGAGAACATCAAGGTTCGCCGAGCCGCCCTTCCTGCGTCACGCGGCGTTTTCGCGACGGCGTACAACCAGTACACCAAGGGGAATCATGCGGTTTTCGTGAACCCGACGGTCGAATTGACTTCAACAAACTCCGCCAGCACGGGCGCGGTGTTTCATTCACCAGCATCCACCATCGCCGCCGGCGGGGGCATGACGGTTATCGGCGGACGCGTTCACGGCGCGGGGGCGGATGCTGGTTTTTCGAGCCTGATGAGCCTTAACGGAACGGTCGGGGCGATCAAAGTTTACGGCATGGACTACCCAAAGAACATGCCGTCACTCGCGTCAATAAACCACGCACATGCGTCAAGTGGGGCCGAATGCAGCGTAGTCGGTGCAGACAAGGGCTACGGTTCATTTTTCGGCTGGCCTGCTGTTGGCGAGTTCGACTCTCGCAATCTCTTGTACAACTACCCGACACTGGATGCGGTGGCCCCGGACTCTGTAGCGACTCCGTGGTCATGGCGCGGCGTGCCGAAAACGACGCTGGTGGTCGATGACCCGATGGTGCTGAAGATCGGGACGTTTTACTCCTCCGCGACCGCAGCCAAGACGCTGACCCTTGAAATGCTCGTCTCGGACACCGTGACCAGTCTCGACAGCTACAACTGCTGGATGACGGTCATGTACGTCGACGACGCGACCGGCAACTATGTCACCCAAACCACCAGCCCAACCTTCGGGGCCGGTGCGACTTTGAATTCGTCGTCCGCTGCGTGGAGCGCGGTGGTATGGGGGGCGATAAACCTTGAGAAGCGGAAACTCGCCCTAACGACGACGGGGAGCATCCGACAGAACACGATGGTATTCGCCACGCTATTTTGGGGGCGTGCTTCGGCGACCGCCACAGACATATTCTTTGCTTGCCCAGCGGTGCAACTGACATGATCGCAATGCCCTTGGGTGAGTTGACTGTCGTTGGGTTCGCAACCGGCTCCGGCGCGGCGGCGCACCTGATGTCGGCGGGGGTATTTCGCCTCCCCACCGACCCGCTGTTCTACGCCGACCTGACGCTGGAAAACATCGTCGTCGGTTCGCGCTACCGGGTGACTCGCGCCAGCAACGGCGAGGAACTGGCGACCGGCGTAGCTGCCAGCACGACCGAGGTGATCTCTGGCGTCCCGGCCTACAGCAACCCGATGTTGATCGACATCACCGTGCGCAACGCCAGCGGCACGCCTGCTTACAGGATTTTCGACACCGCAGCGTATCTCTACAAAACGGGCGGGTCGGCCTACATTCTCCAGCAACTTGACGAGTAAGGATTCATCATGGCTATCGCGTTGAATCAGCAAGTGCCACCGTTACCCGCCGGGGGCGTGCGCCATCCGGTAATGCAGAACGTGTGCGCCTTTAGCGACGGCACGATCATGACGTTTGACCCAAGGATCAAGCAGCCGGTCTGGTATGTGGCTAAGGGGATTATCAACACGCACGGAAGAAGGCAGTCTCAGTTCGCTAAAAAGATGAGGCTCCATTACCAGATCGTGTACGAGTGCTTCACGCAAACGCAACCGGCGTATCACTCCAAAGACGGCACCGGGTTGACCATAGACCACATCGACGGTGACAAGGACAACAACGCATTTTCAAATCTACGCTTGGTGACGCTCCGAGAAAACGTGCGGCGCAGCCACTGCACAAGCGGGCTACCGTACGCGGTAAGGCAGCGTAGTAATGGAACGTACCGAGTTGTGCTCAGGGTGGGCGGGCGAATGACACACATGGGTACGTTCAAGACGCTTGACTCTGCAATTGCCGGGCGCGATAACTTTTTGACTGGAGCACAACATGGCGCTTGACCTGACGAAGTTCACAATTAATGCCGATGGTGATATTCGGCAGGTAGCGGCTTTTGTACCCGGCACTGATGCGCGGTATAGCACGCTGGAACTGCACGCGGCCTTGCAAGACCTGGCAGACAACGCGGCCCCGGCAGGCGACGATCTGGTCAGCATCCTCGGTGCCAACCCTTCGGAATTGGCCGGTAAGCGAAACGCCAGCCGCCCGATGGCGCTCACCCTGCTGCCGAACTACAACATTGACGATGCGACGAGCCAGTGGCTCAAGTTGGCTCGATTGAACAGAACAGCGGCGACGACCTCTACACCGGCCTGAAGGTCATCGGTTCGCTGGTGGCATCCAGCCCGATCTATATCACCCAGTCCAACACCAAGCTGACGAAGTATTGGGACGACGCCGATGTGGACACGGGCTTCCAGATTCTCGTCAAGGCCAAGGCAGCTGGGACGCTGATCGACAGCGGCGACGTGGTGGTGTTCTCCCGCAAGTACGGGCAGACCTTCTCGCACTTCGACGCGAACCTTGCGGCAGGTGGTGAACAGGCAGCGGCGCTGGCAACTTCGCTCGACACCAACATCGCCTTGAGCACAGGCGCTGCCGAGACGGCTTTCGGCACCATCACCCTGACCCCCGGCGACAGCACGTTCGACATGGGCGACGGCAACGGCTCGAAAGACTACAAGGGGGTCATCGCCCTCAACGGCACGACCACACTCGCAACCGCCTATCAGGCGCTGATGTGGGCCTGTTCGGAGTCCAGCACGGCGACCATCAACTCGGTCCCCGGCTGGCGCTACCGCAAGCTGAACGCAGGCTACGCCGAGAACATCTCGGCCCCGTTTGGTACGTTCGCGGGCGGCAAGTTCTTCGTGGCACAGGGTTGGCGACTGACGGGCGTGATGGCGGCTGACAGCAAGAACTATCAACTGGTTTCGCATGACGGCACCATCGTTATTCCGCCGACCTCGATCACCATCGAAGTGACCAACACCACCGTCAGCGACTATGTGCTGGTGGCGCGAGATAACGGCATGGGCAGTATCGACGACGCGGAATACACCGTATCGGCCTCGGCGGGTGCAACCACGGTCAGCGTTACGGGGCTGAAGTCGGACACTCCGGCATCGGGGGTGATCCGCATCGACGGCGACCGTTACACCTACACAAGCTGGACTGGAACCACAGTCAGCGGCCTTTCTCCTGCCATCAAGGCTGGCGGCTATACCAGCCGCCCCGCCTTCATCCCGTTCATCGACGGCGTTCCGAGTGGCGCGACGATCCAGTCTGCTGCGATGCAGTTCAACGCCAACTTCACCGCCCGCTTCAGGGTGCGTAACGCGGGTGGCAGTCCGATCGTACCGTTTGAATCCACCATGAGCGTGACCAGCAACGGCGGCTCGGGCACGGGCGTGAGAAACGCGGACGCTTAATCCATGACCATCACGGTTGATTGGGCCAACAAGGTGGTGGAGAGCACGGCAAGCATCACGGACTTGCCCGCTTTTCACGCGACCCTGCGCGATCTGGAAGACGACTCGGAAGGGGCGATTCATCCCGTGACGCACACCTGGAAGGCGCTCGACCTGGGCGGCGGTGGCTTCTTCTACCAGCTTGACCTCATCAACGGCTACACCCTCAAGTTCCCCAGCGCCGGGAACTACAGCATCGCGGGCAACCTGAACGGCACCATCGTCCCGGTGGCTGGAGTCTACGTCGAGCGCAAGACCAGCAGCGCCTACACGACCACGGCCATTGGCGGCAGCGGGCCGAGCGCGGGGGATATTGCCGATTCGGTGTGGAGTAAGGGTCTGGAGGGCCTGACCGCCGAACAGATGATGCGCGTGATGCTGGCCGCCCTGGCCGGCAAGCGCGAAGGCCTCGGCACCGCCACCGAGCAGTACATGGCCCGCGACGGTGTAACGCCACGTATAACGCTTACTCCCGATGTTAATGGCAACGGCACGCCGACCGTGAACGGGGCACTGTAATGGCGCTGCTGCGCGGGAAACTTCTCGGCGGGGCGCTGTTCGCGGGTGCGCTGTTCGGGGCGACACTGGCCGAGGTGCCGACGACTGCCCGACGAGAAGTGGTGCGGCTCAAGTCCCGGATTACGCAGGTGGTCAGCCTGGAGTCTGCACGGTGAGCGCGGAAATCGTGAGCCTGGCCAGCCGTGTGACCAGCCAATACGTGGCGGCGTCTGGTGTGACGGCGGCGGTGTTGGATGAATCCGCGATCACGACTGCCGCGTCTATGCGCAGCCACCTGGCGACGGTGGTTGAGCTGGTATCCAATATCGATCTGGAGGATGTATGAGTAAAGTTTATGTTGGCGATACCGGTACTCTGATCGAGCTTGACACGGGCGTGAGCCTGGCCGGCGCGACAGTGCTTGAAATCAAAGCGCGAAAGCCCAACGGTGCGGCAGTCACCTGGACGGCTACGGCGTCCGCCACAAAGGTGAGGTACACCACCTTGGCGGCAGATATTGATCAACACGGGATGTGGTTATTGCAGGCCAGTGTAACGCTGCCGTCGGGAAAATGGCTGGGGGAAACTGCCGAGTTGAAGGTGTTCCCTGTGTACAGCTGAACGCCGCTGCGACATTCCTTGCCTACAAATGTCGCCCACTGCCTGCCACGCTGGCGGTTATGGAACTCGACGACATCGATCTGCTGTATGCCGACTTCGGCGTGGCGGTAACGCACACCCCGGCTGGCGGCGGTCCCACCACGGCCAAGGCCATGTTCGACCGCCCCGGCACCGTGCTGGTGGGCGGCGAAATGCTCGCCACCGATTACAGCGTGCGCTTCCCTGTTGCCAGCTTCCAGACCGTCAAGCGCGGCGACACCTTCGTCATCGCCGGCACCACCTACCTCGCGCGAGAAAACGCCCAGCCCGCCGACATCGACGGCCTGGAAGCCATCGTGCCACTCGGATTGATCCTATGAGCGCCAGCGTCTTCGAGCTGATCATCGCCCGGGTGGCATCCGTGCTGCTGTCGGCCACCGCTGCCGGCGTGCGGGTGTACCGCGCGCGCGACGCCGCGTTTGGCGCCGACGAAGTGCCCGCCATCAACATCCGCCGCGCCGACACCGGCGGCGACGTGGTGGGCACCAATGGCGAGCGCCACCTGCTGTCGTTCACCCTGGCCTGCCACGCCGCCGGCGCAACGTGGGAGACCACCGCCGACGCCCTGCACATGCAGGCCCACGCCCTGCTGCTGGCCGACACCGCCCTGGCTGGCAAAGGGCGCGGCCTGCGCTGCACCGCCACTGATCTGCAGGACGACTCCGCAGACCAGCCCGCAGGGCGCCTCACCGCCCGCTACCAGATGCAAGTTTTCGTTCGTCCCGGCGACCTCACCGCCGCCATTTAACCAGGAGCATTCACCATGATCAATTTCGGTTCCGGCAAACTCATCGCAGTCCCCACCAACCTGGCGGACGGCACGGCCATTGCCAACCCCACCCCCGTCATCCTCGGCACCATGCAGGATGTCTCGCTCGACCTGTCCACCGAAATCAAGACCCTGTATGGGTCAAAGCGCTACCCCATCGCCGTGGGCCAGGGCAAGGGCAAAACCGAGATCAAGGCCAAATACGCCGAGATCGACGGCGGCATCATGGGCAGCCTGTTTTTCGGCAAGGCCGCCACCACCGGCATCAAGGCCGCCGTGTTCGACGAAGCCAAGACCATCCCCACCACGCCGTTCCAGGTCACCATCGCGCCGCCCAGCTCCGGCACCTTCGTCGCCGACCTGGGCGTGATGTTCTCCGTCACCGGCGTGCAGCTCACCCGCGTCGCCAGCGCCCCCGCCACTGGGCAGTACAGCGTCAACACCACCACCGGCGTCTACACCTTCGCATCTGCCGACGCCTCCCTCGGCGTCAAGATCAGCTACGAATACAGCGCCTCCGCAGGCGGCAGCATCTACACCATGACCAACGAAACGATGGGCTACACCCCCTCGTTCACCCTGCTGCTGCAAAACGGCTACGACGGCAAAACCATGGTGTGCAAGCTCAACCGCTGCGTTTCCGGCAAGCTGTCCGTGCCGTTGAAGTCCGACGACTTCGCCATCTATGACTTTGAAGCCGAAGCCTTCGCCAATGCAGCCGGCGAGCTGGGCTATATCTGCCTGTTCTGATGGCTGCCATCGTCATCCGCCCGCTGGCCGGGAGCGGACATTTTGTCCGCATGGCTGCATTCGTGCGCGGCCTGCTGTCGCGCCGCGTGCTGCTCAAGCTGGCCGGCGTCGACACCGTGGTGCTGGCCGGCCAGGTGCATGCCGTGCGCCCGGTGCCGCTGGGTGTGGCGCGCGAGCTGGTGCCAGCCATCGTGCGGTGCTCCAGGGCTTTTGCTGCGTGGGAGTTTTCCGAAGCGCTGTACGACGACATCGTCAAGGTGCTGGCGCTGGGGCTGCATGTGCCCGCGGCGCGCATCGAAGCGCTCACCGTTTCCCTGTTCGATCTCGCCCCCGTAGTCGAGCGCATTGCCCGCGTCAACGGCCTGCCGGTGCTGGAGGCCGGCAGCAGTGATATGGGAAAGCTCATGGCCGCGCTGATGAGCCCGACTGGGACGAACTCTACGCCTGGATCGTCAGCGCAACCGGGTGGACCTGGGATCACGTCGACCAATGTGTAACCCTGCCCCAGCTCGATGCGCTGTCGTCCTTTTGGGCCAGCGTGCCCCCGCCCGCCGTGCAGCTCAAGCGCATCTCGCTTGCCCTCGGGCTGCCGGACACCGCTTCGCCCAAGGTGCGCGCGGTCAGCGCGGATGAAGCCATGCGCGAAGCCCTCGCCAATGGCTTGCCCGTGATGGAAGGCCGTCCCGACGATCCCATGCTCGACCTGATCGGACTCTAACCCATGGCCGACAACAAGGCTCAGCTTGTAGTCGACGGCGACGTTTCCCCGCTGCGTCAAAAGCTGCGGGACGCCGGGCGCGACCTCAAGCAGTTCGGCGACGAAGGAAAAGCATCAGTCGAAGGCATCGGCGGGCCGCTCAAGTCGCTGCAGGAAAAATTCATCGCCATCGGCGCTGTGCTCGCCGGCGGCGCCGTGTTCAAGCAGGCCGTCGCCGCCACGGCGGAGTGGACGCAGGAAAGCGTGGATCTAGCCGCCGCGCTCGGCATGTCGGCCACCGCCGCGTCGGACCTGAAGAACGCCCTGTCGGCCGAGGGCGTCAGCGTCGACGAGTTCGTCACCGCCGGGCAAAAGCTGTCCGCCGTGTTGCGCACGAACGAGGAATCGCTCACCGCCGTGGGTCTCGTCACCCGCGATGCCGCCGGCAACCTGCGCCCGCTGAACGAGATGACGATCGACGCGATCGAGCTGCTCGACAAATACAAGGCGGGCACCGACCGTGCCATCGCCGCCAACGTCATGTTCGGCAAAGGGTTCCAGATCAACGGCGACCTGGCCAAGGTCAACAGCTCCATCATCGCCGAATACTCAGAAAAGCAGCGCGAGCTGGGCATGGTGCTGAGCGAAGAGAACGTCCAGGCGTTCGAAGAATACGACCAGGCCGGCAAGGACAGCGCCCAAACCCTGCGCGCCATGCAGCAAACCATCGGCAACGCGCTGATGCCGGTGCTCAGCAAGCTCTCAAACTGGTTCGTCGCCATCGGCCCGGCGGCGGTCGTCGTTATCCGCGGCGCAATCGGCGGTCTGATCGGCGCATTCTGGGCGCTCAAAAACGGCGTCACCGTAGTGTGGCAAGTCATCAACGCCATGGTCATCACCGTGGCCGAGCCGCTGCGGGCGCTGGCGGCCGCCATCATCAAAGTGGGGCAGGGCGACTTCCGCGGTGCCTGGGCAGAATTCCAGAACGCCGGCCAGACCATGGTGGGCGCCTGGAAAAACGCGCTGCAGGAAATCGTCGAGTCGAGCGAAGACACGAAGAAGAAGATCTGGAACCTGTTTGCCGAGGGTGGGCCCACGGCCACCCCGAACGTGGGCGGCCTGTCCGCCGACGGCCTGGTCAAGGACGGCGGCGGAAAAGACAAGGACGCCAAGGACGCGGCCAAGGCCCTGGCCGATCGGCTCAAGGCCGAAGAGGCCGCCTTCAACGCCGCCGTCAAGCTGGCCGAAGACTACGAAGCCCAGTGGGCGCGCGAATACGCCGCCGTAGTGGCCGCCGCCCGCAAGGCCGGCCAGCAGCGCATGCAGATCGACCTGCTGCAGGCCGAGTCCGCGCGCAACGCCGCCCTGGCCCGCATCGACGAACTCGAAGCCCAGTCGCAGCACGAAGTTGACATGGGCATTGCCACCCAGGCCACCCACCTGGAGCGCCTGGCGCAGTTCAACGAACAGCGGCTGGCGGAAGAAACCCGCTTTATCGCCGCCAAGCGCGAAATCGCCCTGCAGGACCCCGACCAGAACCCCGTAGAGCTCGAGCGCATCGAACTTGAAAAGGCCGAGATTCGCCGCCGCTACGCCGCCCAGAGCATGGACATCCAGCGCCAGCAGGCGCTGGAGTCGCTAACCATTTGGCAAAGCCTCACCGACACCATTACCGGGCTGTGGGACAAAGGCGTGCAGGCGTTGATGAATGGCACGCTCACCTGGTCCAACGCCATGCGCGCCATTGGCGCCGAAATGACGCAATGGTTCGTCGTCAACGTCGTCGGCAAAATGGTCAAGGAATGGCTGGCCGGCGAGGCCGCCAAGATCGCCGGCAAGCTGGGATTCGTCACACTGGAAAAAGCCCTCACCGCCGCATCGACCACGGCCACCATTGCCGCCAAGGGCACCGAGACCACCGCCGTCGCCGGAATGAATGCGGTGCAGGCCGGCACCGGCGCCGCCGCCTCGCAGGCCAGCATCCCGTGGGTGGGCCCCATCCTCGCGCTGGCTGCCATGGCGGCCGTGTTCGCCGCCGTGTCCGCCATGGGCAAAAAGAAGTCCGCCATGGGCGGTTATGACATCCCCAAGGGCGTCAACCCGATGACGCAACTGCATGAAGAGGAGATGGTGCTCCCCAAGCAGTACGCCAACGCGATTCGCGGCATGACCAAAAACGGCGCATCCGAAGGCGGCGAGTCCGCCGGCGGCCAGCCGCTGCAGGTCAACATCAGCGCCGTCGACGCACGTGGGGTACGCGACCTGTTCATGGGCAACCAGGACGCGCTGGTGCAAGCCATCAAAAACGCCCACCGGAACGGGATGCGATAAATGTCTGACGCCGTATTCCCCGTTCTGCCCGGCCTGAAATGGAACATCAAGCGCGCCTCGATCTGGAAGACGCTTAAGCAGGAATCCGTCTCCGGCAAGGAAATGTCGCTTGCGCTGATGACCTACCCGAACCGCCGATACAGCCTGGCCTACGAAGTGCTGCGCGCCGGTGCCGAGGCCGAGCTGCAAACGCTGGAGGGATTTTTCAACTTGCGGCAGGGCAGCCACGACAGCTTTCTGTATTCCGACCCGGACGACAACGCCGTCACCGACCAGAGCTTCGGCACCGGAAACGGCAGCACGGTTTCGTTTCCCCTTGCGCGCACCCGCGGCAGTTTCAGTGAGCCGGTGCAGTCAGTCAGCGGCACGCCGACGATCAAGGTGGCGGGCGTCACCAAAACGCCGGGTACAGACTATGCCATCAGCACGCTCGGCGTGGTGGTGTTCACCGTGGCCCCGGCCAACGGCGCCCCGCTCACCTGGACCGGCAGCTACTACTGGCGCTGCAAGTTTCTGCAGGACATGGCCGAGTTTGATCAGTTCCTGAAGGACCTGTGGCAGTTGCAGCGCATCGAGTTCCGCACGGTAAAGTCCTGATGAAATCCGCCAGCGCCGAGCTCATCACCCTGCTGTCCACCGCCCGCGCGTTCTGGATGGCGGACCTTTACAGCTTCACCCTGGTGGACGGCACCGTGCTGCGCTTCACCTCGGCCGACATCGATGTCGTCGAGGGCGGACGCACCTTCCTGCACACCGGCCCCATCATCAAGCGCAGCCGCACCCGGGTCACCCTGGGCACCTCGGTCGATTCGCTCGACCTGCAGATCATCGCCGACGCCGCCACCCTGCTGTCCGGCCAGCCCTGGCTGCAGGCCATCAGCAACGGCGCGCTGGACGGCGCAGTGGTCGACCTCGAGCGGGCGTTTTCCGACACGCCGGGTGGCACGATCGCGGGCACGGTGCTGCTGTTTTCCGGGCGCGTCTCCGACACCACCACCGAATCGCTCACCGCCCGGGTGATGGTGCGCTCGTTCATGGAGCTGCTCAACACCCCGCTGCCGCGCAACCTCTACCAGCCGCCGTGCGGATACAGCCTTTATGACACCGGCTGTGGCGTGGTGCGCGCATCATATGCGGTGTCTGGCGCTGTTGCCTCGGGCAGCACGCGCCAGGTGATCAACTGCGCATTGGCGCAGGCCGCCGGTTATTTCGACATCGGCGAAGTCGTGTTCAGCAGTGGCGCCAACCTCGGCGTGCGGCGCACGGTCAAGTCCTACGCCCCCGGCGTGGTGACGCTGGCCTACCCGCTGCCCAAAGACGTGGCAGTGAGCGACAGCTTCACCATCTATCCAGGTTGCGATAAACGGCTGGAAACCTGCACCGGCAAGTTTGCCAACTCGGCTCGCTTCCGCGCCACACCATTCGTTCCAACCCCCGAGACAGCCTACTGATGACGCCGCAACGCCAAGCCGTCATCGATGCCGCCATGAGCTGGCTGAAAACGCCCTACCACCACCGCGCCCGCGTGAAGGGGGCAGGGGTGGACTGTGCGCAGATCCTGATCGCCGTCTACACCGAAGCCGGACTGATCGAGGAATTCGACCCCGGCGATTATCCGCCCGACTGGATGATGCACCGCGCCGAGGAGCGCTACCTCGGCTATGTGCTCGACCGCGCCACGCGGGTGGATGATCCGCAGCCGGGCGACGTGGCCTTGTACAAGGTGGGGCGCTGTTTCTCGCACGCGGCCATTGTGGTGGGCTGGCCGCAAATCATCCATGCCAGCAACCGCGACCGCATGGTGTGCCTGGCCGACGGCACGCAGGGCTGGCTGGCGGGGCGTGAGGTGCAGTTCTGGCGCGCACAGGGGCTGGCCCCGGATGGCGCAGCAAGCCCGATCGGGGGGGGGCAGTGAGCTTCGGCGGCAGCACCACCATCTCCACCGAAGAGCCGAAGATCGGCTCGCTGTCGATCCAGAACAGCGCATTCGGCCTGCCCATCCCGCTGTTCTGGGGACAGGCGCGGCTGTCGGGCAATATGATCTGGTACGGCGACTTCACCGCCATTGCAAAAACCACCACCACCAGCTCGGGCGGCAAGGGCGGCGGCGGGGTGGAATCCAGCAACACCAGCTACACCTACACCGCCGCGTTTATCTTCGGCCTTTCCGAAGGCGCCATCAGCGCCATCGGCACCGTGTGGAAAGACAAGGACAAGACCACCTTCTCAGCGCTGGGCATGACCCTGCTGCCGGGCACCCTGCCGCAGGCCGTGTGGGGCCACCTGACGACGAACCACCCCACCGAGGCCCTGAGCTACCCCGGCATCGCCTGCGTGGCCCACAGCGCGTTCGACCTGGGCGGCAGCGCATCGCTGTCCAACCTGTCGTTCGAGGCGTCCGGCCCGCGCCAGTTCGGCAGCGGCATCGTTGACGCCCGGCCCGACGAAATCGTCACCGACCTGCTGTCGTCGGCGATCTACGGCGCGGGCTTCCCGTCCGCCCGCCTGTCGCTGGCCGCATACCGCACCTTCACCCAGGCCAACGGCCTGTTCCTGTCGCCGCTGATCAACAGCCAGCAACCCGCCGCGCAACACCTGGAAGAACTGCTGCAGTCCACCAACAGCGCGCCGCTGTGGTCGGAAGGCCTGCTCAAGCTGCTGCCCTACGGCGACACCGCCGTCACCGGCAACGGCACCACCTACACCCCGGCCATCACCCCGCAATACGATCTCACCGACGACGACTTCCTGATCGCCGGCGCCGCGTCGCCCATCACCATACGCCGCAAGCCCACCGCCGACGCCTACAACCAGGTGCAGGTGGAGTTTCGCAACCGCGCCAACGACTACAACATCGAAATCGCCGAGGCAAAAGACCTGGGCAGCATCAGCACCTTTGGCCTGCGCGCCCGCGAGCCGGTGCGCCTGCACGCCATCTGCGACAAAGCCGTGGCCGACCAGGTGGTGAACACCCTGCTGCAGCGCACGCTTTACATCCGAAACGAATACGAATTCACCCTGGGCTGGCGGCATTGCCTGCTGGAACCCATGGACATCGTCACCCTGACCCACGCGCCGCTGGGCCTGGTGCAGTTTCAGGTGCGCATCAGGGAAATAGAGGAAGACGAAGACGGCCGCCTGCGCGTCATCGCCGAAGAGTTCCCGTTTGGCGTGGCCACACCGGCGCTGATCCAGACGCAGCAAGCAAGCGGCTATTCGGTCAATTTCAACGTGGCGCCGGGCAACGCCAACGCGCCGGTGATTTTTGAGCCGCCCATGTCGCTGGCGGGGCAGGGCGTTTACGAAATCTGGATCGCCACGTCGGGCGGGCTCAACTGGGGCGGGGCCGAGCTGTGGGTGTCAGACGACGACGCCACCTACAAGGCGGTGACCACCATCCCCGGCCCGGCCCGACACGGCATGGTGGCGTCCGCGTTTGCAACCGGCAGCGACCCCGACACCGTCAACACCCTGGCGGTGGACCTGACCGGCAGCCGCGGCGAGCTGCTCTCTGCCACCCTGGCCGACCGCGATGCCTTCAACACCCTGTGCTATGTGGGCGGCGAATACATCGCCTACCAGACCGCCACTCTGACGGCGCCGAACAAATACAACCTCACCAGCCTGCGCCGTGGCGTGCACGCCAGCCCCATCGCCGCGCACGACTTCGGCGCGCCGTTCGCCCGGCTCGACCAGGCCATCGCCAAATACGGCTACACCGCCGCCGACATCGGCAAAACCATCTACATCAAGCTGCGCTCGTTCAACGTCTACGGTGCCGCGCCGCAGTCCCTGGACGATGTTGTTGCCATTCCCTACACCATCGTCGGCGCCGCCGAGGGCACGGTGGTGCCGCCGCCGGATGTGGACACCTTCCTGGTATCCCGCCAGCCGGACGGCACCCGCCAGTTCACCTGGACGCTGAACAGCCCGCCCGCCGACCTGACCGGCTACGTGGTGCGCTACAAGCTGGGCACCGAAACCGACTGGAATGCGCTGGCAGCCATGCACACCGGCCTGTTGCTGGCGTCGCCGTTCGAGTCCAACCAGCTGGCCGCCGGCGACTACACCTTCGCCATCAAAGCGGTCGATGCCTTCGGCAACGAATCGGTCAACGCCGCCTTTATCCAGGCCAGCCTGGGCGACCCGCGCCTGGCTGGGGCATTGGACGTGCTGACCGAACACGCCGACGGCTGGCCGGGCACAAAAACCAGCTGCCACCTGGAACCGGAAAGCGGGTTCCTGCAGCCGAACGAAACCGCCGCCAGCCCGTGGGTGCGCACCTGGACCGGCGCGAAGTGGATCAACACCCCTGCCGGCAGCATCACCTACGAACGCCTGATCGACGTGGGCGTGGTGGCCGCGTTCACGCCCCTGGTCACCGTGGTGGGCGACGGCACCATCACCATCACCGAAGCGCACAGCGACGACAACGTCACCTACACCAGCTTTGCCGCCGCCGGCACCACCATCGTCGCCCGCTACATCAAGATCCGCATCGTGGCGACCGGCGCTTGGCCAACCCTGAAGGATGCGACCACCATCCTCAGCGCCGCCCCGGTATCGCAGGACACCGAGGATCTGGACACATCGACCCTGACGGGCAGCTATCGCATCGGCACCGGCGACATCCGAATCCCGCTCACAAAAGCTTTCGCCAGCATCACCAAGGTGGACGTGACGCTGCAAAACGTGGGCGCGGGCTGGAGTTGGGAGCTGATCGACAAGGACACGGCCGTGGGGCCGCGCATCAAGATTTACAACGCATCGAACTCGCTGGCCGACGCCACGATCGATGTCACCGTGAGAGGATTTTAAACCATGCCCTGGCCTACCGTAGCAGTCATCACAACCGGGATGGATGCCGACACCGACAACCTGCCGCGTTCCGACATCCTCGATCTCGCCACCAAGTTCAACCAGCTTATCGCCATGCGTGGAGTCGCCAGCGGCGTGTGCGACCTGGACGCCGGCGCGCTGGTGCCGATTGCCCGCATCCCGGCCGCCATCCAGCGGCAGGCCGGGCTGCTGGATGCGCTGGCCGCGCTGACCACCAGCGCGGACAAACTCATCTACGCCACCGGCGCGAACGCAGTTACCCAGACAACGCTGACGGCCTATGCGCGGAGCCTGCTGGATGATGCGAACGCGGGGACGGCGAGAACCACGCTAGGCGCTGCCGCAAGTGGCGCTGTCACTGGAACCGGAATCACACAGGCCACCGGAAAGATACTTGGCCGCACCACGGCATCTACCGGAGCGATTGAGGAAATCACAGTAGGAACCGGCCTCACCCTGTCAGCGGGTTCGTTGTCTGCGTCTATCACCAGCGGCACGGCAGTAGCTACTACCTCCGGGACTTCGATTGACTTCACCAGCATACCGGCAGGAACCAAGCGCATTACCCTGATGTTTTCCGGGGTTAGCACGAACGGCACTAGCGGCTTGTTGGTGCAAATTGGTGACTCCGGCGGGGTTGAAACAACTGGGTATTCAAGTAGTTCTTCGACCGGCTCTGCTGGTACAAGCAGTACCAGTGGAATGATGATTTACGCACTTTATGCCGCTGGTACGCCTTCCGGCACTTTTGTCCTCGCTCGGCTTAATGCTTCGACATTTACATGGGTGGGGTCACACGCCTTTGGAGCCCCTGGAACCAACGTAAACATCATTGGCGGCGGAAGTAAGTCACTATCGGCGGAACTAGACCGAATCCGCCTGACAACAGTAAACGGAACCGATGTTTTCGATGCTGGTTCAGTCAACATTCTTTACGAATAGGATCATCCATGAGACACGTTATTAACGTCCAGACTGGTGAAACAACCATTGAGCAGGATGCGCCGGTTATCGCGCGTCCGTTGCCTGAAGTCCGCGCCGAGAAACTCGCCCAACTCGAAGCAGCCCGCAAAGTTGCCGAGACAGCATCCGTAACGGTACAGGGCCGACCCTTCCCGGCCACCGAGGAATTCCAAGCCAAGGTCTCCCGTGCCCTGAACTACATCGGACGGGGAAAGCCTTTGAACCTCGACGGTGCATGGCGGGACTCCAACGCTTCCCCGGTAGCCATGACCGCAATCCTACTCGGCCAGATCGAAGATGCCATCACCTCGCAAGGGGTAGCGGCATGGGCGAAATACTGGACGAAGTTTGACGCCGTGATGAGTGCGCAGACGGTTGACGCCGTGAACGCAGTGGTGTGGTAACACCAATGTGTAACCCACTTCTCCCCAACCAGCCGCCTTCGGGCGGCTTTTTTTTGCGCCCCTCACCGCGACATTCCTTGCCTACAAATGTCGCCCCCCGCCTGCCACCCTACGGCATGGATACACGTTGCCCGCGCCCGCCATGCTGAGAGAACCCACTCCCAACGCACATGCGGCGCGGCGCCGAAAGCACGACCCCCACGATTCCGAGGCGCACGCGCACCGGAGAGGCACCGACGACGATTCTGTTTTGCGCCTGCACAACCGCCTGGAGGACTGCGAGGAATCAATCGACAAGCTCCTGCAGAGCCAGCACGAGATGTCGGAAAACCTCAAGCGCCTGACCGACAACACCGGGCGCCTGGCCGATGTGCTGGAAGCGTGGAACAACGTGAAGGGGTTTTGGTGGACGGTGAAGGGTTTGTCTGCCGTGGCAAAAATAATAGGGCCGCTGCTGGTTTTGATGGCGGCGATCTGGTTTTTTGTAAAAACGGGGCATTGGGAGTTGAAGCCATGAACATCCGCAGCCACCAGCGCCTGGACAAGGTGCACTTCAAATTGCGCGATCTGATGATCGAAGCCGCAAAGCAATGCCCTGTGGACATCGAGATCAGCGAAGGCCTGCGCACGCCGGCACGCCAGGCCGAGCTGCTCAAGGCCGGCGCATCCCACACCCTGCGCAGCCGCCACCTCACCGGCCACGCCGTGGACTTTTTCGTGGTGGTGGGCGGCAAGGCCCGCTGGGATTGGCCGCTGTACACCAAGGCCGCGGGCCACATCAAGGCCACGGCTGCACGCATGGGCATCGCTGTTGTGTGGGGCGGCGACTGGAAAACATTCAGGGACGGCCCGCACTTCGAGCTGGACCGCAAGGCCTACCCATGAAGGTAATCCTTGTTCACGGCATCCACGCCCGCGAGGGCAGCAACAACATGAACGCGCTGTGGCCCTGGCTGCAGCGCCACCTGCCCGAGCATTCTGTAATGCTGCACGAATATGGCTTCATGGGGTTTTGGCAGGCGCGGTTCGACAACTCATGGCAGGCCGCCGTTCTGGCCGACAAGGTCGATGACGGCGATGTGATCATCACCCACAGCAACGGCGCCGCCCTGGCCTACCTGGCCGTGCGCGATTATGGGGCCCGCCCGGTGGGCATCATCAACATCAACCCTGCCCTGGACCGGTGGCGCACCGCTGCGGTGGAATGGGTGGAAACCATCCACAGCAAGGGCGACCGCTGGGTGTGGCTCAGCCAATGGCTGCCCGGCCACATTTGGGGCGACCAGGGCAGGGTGGGATACCACGGCCTGGAAGACAACACCCTCAACCACAACGCCGCCCACTTTGGCGCGCCCATGGCCTATCGCGGCCACTGCGGCCTGTTCGAGCAGGCCCGCATCGACCAGTGGGCCGCTTTCATCGGGCAGCGAATCATTGAGCGCCTGGACAACGCAGCCTGGCTCGATGCGCAGTTTTGCCGCCTTGAAGCCGCAGTCGGGGCAGAAAAGACCGAGGCCGCCGCATGAGCCCTGTCCGCGCCGCCTACATCGCCGTCCTGGCGATTGTTTGCATGCTGGCCCTGTGGGACGCGTGGGGCGGCCCCCTGGACGAAACCCGCTACTGCGGCCCCGACATCAAGCGCAACGCCGACGGCACCATCGCCCGGCGCAGCGACGTCCTGCGCGCCTTCCGCGACCTGTATCCATGCCCCACCACCGGCCAATCGCGCGGCGCCTGCCCCGGCTGGAACATCGACCACCCCATCCCCCTGGCATGCGGCGGCTGTGACGCCGTCAGCAACCTGCAATGGCTGCCGGTTGAAATCAAACGCTGCCGCGGTGACAAGTGCAAAGACCGCTGGGAACGCACCGTGTATTGCAAACCCACACCTTAAACATCGTTCAAGTTCGTAAGTTATAAAACCGGCCCGCCAGAATTGGCGTGGCGAGGCGTTCTCGGGGTGACCTATACTGTGGGCTATCCAAAAAACAGAACAGCACAGCGGCCCGCCAAATCGCCCTGTGCAATCCCGGTGTAAAACACTGCCGATTTACACCCATTCCCACTCATCAAATCACGCAGCGGCGCGGGTTTACGGCCCGCCTGGACCGTTCACACGCCTTCACACGGCGGGGGTCACAGGTTCAAACCCTGTACTGCCCACCAGCCCGAACATCGAAAAAGGATCGGCACCTGCCGGTCCTTTTTCATTTCAACCTGCCGGGGCAGAAATGCATTGCTGCATCAAGGCCCAGCCGGTATAGTGCGCCCTCCCGCACCCAGCCAATCGGTGCGCGGCTCTTTTACCCCGATCTCACGATCCCCTATTCGTCTGCCTCGATTGGTGTTGCCGCCGTTTTAATCAAACCAGCGCAACAGGCCGTCGCAGGAAAAATATATGACTACCGAAACAACCCTAGCCACCCCGGGCTTTAACGAGCTCGGCCTGGCCGAACCCATCATGCGTGCGATCGCCGATGCCGGCTACACCACGCCCACCCCGATCCAGGCGCAGGCCATTCCGCAGGTGCTCGCAGGTGGCGACCTGCTCGCCGCCGCGCAAACCGGCACCGGCAAGACCGCCGGCTTTACCCTGCCGATCCTGCATCACCTGTCGACCCATGCAGCTCC
>Ga0208244_100372_pt1 | contig 48276 bp, 46 predicted proteins | sample SubbioCR12Aug_5A_FD_184828 | JGI IMG/M metagenome (GOLD analysis project Ga0208244, IMG submission 184828) | Serpentinite rock and fluid subsurface biosphere microbial communities from McLaughlin Reserve, California, USA - CR12Aug_5A (SPAdes) | ecosystem: Environmental > Terrestrial > Deep... | reverse complement strand
CAATAGCGCCGTCGCCGCGATTGATCTGGAGGGCGACTACCTGCTGCCGGGGCTGGTGGAAATACACACCGACAACTTCGAGCGTCACCTGATGCCGCGACCCAAGGTGCAGTGGGCGGAGTTGCCGGCCCTGCTGGCGCACGACGCCGAGATCGCGGCATCGGGCATCACCACGGTATTCGACGCGCTGGGTGTCGGCGAAGCCGACACCGACAGCCTGCGCGGCAGCACCTGTGCCCAGGTTCTGTCCACCCTGGACACCTGCACCGCGCAAGGGCTGCTACGCGCCGATCACCACCTGCATGTGCGCTGCGAACTGCCGGCGCCCAATACCATTGAACTGTTTGAGCCCTTCCACGGGCACCCGCGCCTGTTGCTCATTTCGCTGATGGACCACACACCCGGCCAGCGCCAGTGGGAGGACATCGAGCAGGCGCGCATTTACTACACCGGCAAGAAGGGCTGGAGCCATGACAAGTTCGAGCGCCGGGTGGCGCACGCGGGTGCGCTGCAGGCGCAGTATGCGCAGCCGCACCGCAGTTATTTTGTGGACTATTGCCGCACGCACGGCATCGCACTGGCCAGCCACGACGACACCACGGTGGAGCACGTGGCGCAGGCCCATGCCGAAGGGGCCAGCGTGTCGGAATTTCCCACCACGGTGGCAGCTGCACGGGCCGCGCACAACTGCGGGCTGTCCACCGTGATGGGTGGGCCCAACGTGGTGTGCGGCGGCTCGCATTCGGGTAACGTGGCCGCGGCCGAGCTTGCGCGTCTGGGGCTGCTTGACATCCTTTCGTCCGATTACGTGCCCAGCAGTCTGCTGGGTGCCGCCATGCGCCTGGTGCGCGACGATCTGCTGACGCTGCCACGGGCCGTGGCCACGGTTACGCGCACCCCGGCGCAGGCCACGGGTCTGCACGATCGCGGCGCGCTGGAGCACGGCCTGCGCGCCGACCTGGTGCGGGTGCGCATGGCTGAGTTGCCAGATGGCGCGCGCCAGGCCGTGGTGCGCTCGGTGTGGCGCGAAGGGCGGCGTGTGCTGTAAGGCGCGCCGCCCGCCACCGTCGCCGCTGCGGATTGTCATCACGATGTCACATCGCGGCACCAGACTGCGTTTTGTCTAGCCAATCCGAGAGGGCAACACATGGAAACCGTGCTTCGCATCCAGCATCTCAACAAACATTTTCCCAACGGCAAGCATGCCCTGCGTGACGTCAACCTGAACGTGCGACGCGGCGAAATGGTGGCCCTGATCGGCGCCTCGGGTTCTGGCAAATCCACGCTGTTGCGCCATGTGGCCGGGCTGGTGGTCGCCGACGGCGCCAGCGAGTCGCTGATTGAAGTGGATGGCTGCTGCGTGCAACGGGGCGGCCGCGTGAGCCGCGACATTCGCCGAGTGCGCGCCCGCATCGGATTCGTGTTCCAGCAGTTCAATCTGGTGTCGCGCTTGCCGGTACTGGTGAACGTGATGGTGGGCCTGTTGCACCGCACTCCCCGGTGGCGCGGTTGGCTGCGCCTGTTCACGGCACAGCATCGCGCCCAGGCTCTGGATGCGCTGGAACGGGTGGGCATCGCCGAGTGTCATGCCCAGCGTGCCTCCACGCTATCTGGCGGACAGCAACAACGCGCCGCGATTGCGCGCGCGCTGGTGCAAGGGGCCAAGGTGGTGCTGGCCGATGAGCCCATCGCCTCGCTGGACCCGGAATCCTCGCGCAAGGTCATGGAAATCCTGACGTGCATCAACCGCGAAGACCGCTGCACGGTCATTGTGTCGCTGCACCAGGTCGAGATGGCGCTGAAGTATTGCCCGCGCGTGGTGGCGCTGCACCAGGGGCAGGTGGTGTTTGATGGGTCTGCCGCCACGCTCACGCCGGCGCTGTTGCGCGAGTTGTATGGCGTGCAGGCCGACGAAATCCTGCCCACACCCACACCGCAGTCTGAAGACGCCCCCATGCATATGCCGCCGCGGCCCGCGCTGGCGCAGTGGCGCGCAGCCGGTGCGCAGCTTGCCCGAGCCAGTGCGTAAGCACGGGCGACGAGTTTTCTTTTCAACCCCACCTTTCTGGAGCAACCTCATGCTGAAAAAACTGTGTTACGCCCTGGCCATGAGCCTGGGCCTGAGTGGCGCCTTCGCGCAGGACATCAACTTCGGCATCATTTCGACCGAAGCCACGCAGAACCTCAAGCAGGACTGGCAACCGCTGATCGATGACATGAGCCGCCAAACCGGCCTGAAAGTAACCGCCTTTTTTGCCCCTGACTACGCCGGCGTCATCGAGAGCATGCGCTTCAACAAGGTACACATCGGCTGGTTCGGCAACAAGTCCGCCATGGAAGCCGTGGATCGCGCCAGCGGCGAGGTGTTCGCGCAGATGGTCAATGCTGACGGTAGCCAGGGCTACTACTCGCACCTGATCGTGCATCGCGACAGTCCCATCAACACGCTGGATGACGTGTTGAAGAATGGCAAGAATTTAAGTTTCGGCAACGGCGACCCCAACTCAACCTCTGGCTTCCTGGTGCCGGGCTTCTACGTTTTCGCGCAAAACAAAATCGACGCCAAGTCCCACTTCAAGATCACGCGCAGCGCCAACCACGAAACCAATGCCCTGGCGGTGGCCAATAAACAGGTCGACGTGGCCACCAACAACAGCGAGAACCTAGAAAAAATTCAGCAGCGCCACCCGGAGAAGTTCAAGGACATCAAGATCGTGTGGACCTCGCCGCTGATCCCGCTTGACCCGCTGGTCATGCGCAAGGATTTGCCCGAGGCCGCCAAGACCAAGATCAAGAACTTCTTTTTCAACTACGGCAAGACCGACGTGCGCGAGAAGGACATCCTCATGAAGCTCTCCAAGCTCTCGGGTTTCAAGGAGTCGAGCAACCGCCAGTTGATCCCGATCCGCCAGCTGGAATTGTTCAGCCAGCGCAACAAGATCGAAGCCGATCCAGTGCTGAGCGAGTCTGACAAGAGTATCCGCCTGGCCGAGATCGACAAGAAGCTGGCCGCGCTGAACTGACCATCGCCATTGCCCGCCGCCCGCGCATCGCCGGGCGGGCGGCGTTCCCTTGGCGAGCCACACACTGTTCCCTCATGCAAGCGACCCGTCCTTCCGCCGCCATGGCGCTGGCTGCGATGACCGCACCGAAACGCAGCCTGAGCTGGTATCTGTCATGGGCCATGCTGCTGCTCCTGCTGGCCGCCTCATGGAGAGGCGCCGACATGCGCCCATTCGACCTCTGGCGCGACTCCGGCAACATGGCCACCTACGCGGCCGATTTTTTTCCGCCCGACTTTACGCAGTGGCGACTGTACGCGCATGAAATGGTCATCACCCTGCAAATCGCCCTGTGGGGCACGGTGCTGGCCGTGGTGACCGCTGTGCCGATGGCGCTGTTGGCCTCGGCCAACATCGTGCCATGGTGGGTGTACCAGCCAATACGCCGGTTGATGGACGGTTGTCGGGCGATCAATGAGATGGTTTTCGCCATGCTGTTTGTAGTGGCGGTCGGTCTGGGGCCGTTTGCCGGGGTGCTGGCGCTGTGGATTCACACCACGGGCGTGCTGGCCAAGCTGTTTTCGGAAACCGTGGAGGCCATCGACCCGCAACCGGTGGAAGGCATTCGCTCCACCGGTGCCAGCGCCATGCACGAAATTGTGTACGGGGTCATCCCGCAGGTCATGCCGTTGTGGATATCTTTCGCGTTGTACCGCCTCGAATCGAACGTGCGCTCTGCCTCGGTCGTGGGCATGGTGGGGGCGGGCGGCATCGGCGTGGTGCTATGGGAAATCATCCGCGGCTTCCAGTACGCCGAAACCGGCGCGGTGATGCTGATCATTATCGTCACCGTCAGCGCCATCGATCTGGTGTCGGCGCACATACGCAAGCTTCTCGTTTAGAAAGCGAGAAGTTGACGAGATGCCCGCTCTGCGACCACCACCTCAATCGCGCAATCGCCGTCCTGCCAGCGCCGACTTTTCGTGGCGTAGCGCGCCGCCATGCAGCAGCTGCTCGACAAGCTGACCGTTGACCCCCTGGTGCCGGGAGGCCTGCTGCTGTGCTGGCTGGTGCTGGAGTGGCTGGCCTTGCGCCGCCTGCGCCGCGACAGGCGTGCGGCAGATCAGCGGCGCGCCGAGGCTGCGGCGGCCACCGCCACCGCCGCTACGGTTTCATGTTCTGCAAGCCTCACGCAAACACCCGCGCGTCACAATTCTGTCACGTCCCTGTCATCTTGAGTGGCTAGAGTCCACTCAACTTAATGTAGGGATGTCTAGATGAGTCTGGTCGCGTTACAACGGAATGGCGGGGAAGCGATCTACAGCCAGATCGCGAAGCTGCTCAAGGAAGAGATTGCTGCGTTCCTGACGCCGGGAGAGTGTCTCCCTTCGGAAAACGAACTGGCGGAGCGCTTCGGCGTCAACCGGCACACGATTCGACGCGCCGTCGAGGACTTGATCGCGGTCGGCCTGCTCGAACGGCGCCACGGCAAGGGCACTTTCGTGCTTGATGGGCCGGCTGACTATGTGCTCGGCAGCGGCACGCGCTTCACCGAGACCTTCGAATCGCTCGGCAAGACCGCCAGCAACCGCATCCTGCGCAAACTGGTGATCCCGGCACGGGGCGGCGTCGCCAGCCGCCTGCGCTTGGCTGAGAACGACCTGGTTATCTGGATCGAATCCCTGCGCCTGGCCGATGAACGGCCCATCTGCGTGATTTCCCATTTCCTCCCGCGGCAAATGTTTCCCGGTCTACTGGCGGAATATCACGGAGGATCGCTGCACGAGCATCTTGCAGTCCATCACAAGCTGAAACTGCGGCGAGTCGAAAGCCTGGTCAGCGCGGCGCTCCCGCAAGGCGACGATGCCTCGCTGCTGGGCATGCCCCAGAACCAGCCCGTGCTGCGGGTCAAAAGTGTCAATGTATTCGAGCGGGACGGAACCCCGCTCGAATACGCCCTGACCCGGTTTCGCGCCGACCGGATCCAACTGCGCATCAATCCTTGACCTATCCATTGATCAACCTTACGGGAGCATTCGCAATGTATCTGAAACCACTCACCCGCCGCAAATTGTTGGCCTTCACCCTTGCCGCCGCCGTGCTGGCGCCGTTCGGCGCTTACGCGCAAGTCCAGCACGATGGCAGCGCCGCCAAGCCGCTGCGCGTCATCCTGGTGCCCGCCGACGGCGGCACGGAAGACGGCACCAGGAAAGACTTTCAGCCCGTTTTCTCGGCCATCACGCAGGCGACCGGCCTTGCTTTCGACATCAAGGTCGGCCAGAGCTATTCCGCCGTGGTGGAGGCCATGTGCAACGGCGCGGCCGACATCGCCTGGTATGGCCCGGCAAGCTACCTGCAGGCCAGGGGCCGCGGCTGCGCGGAACTGCTGGCGCTGGCCGTGCGCAATGGCGAGTCGGTTTACTACTCGGGAATCTTCGCCCGCGCCGATAGCGGCATCAACAGCATCGCCGACCTCAAGGGCAAGCGCATCGCCCTGGGCGACGTGAACTCCACGTCCAGTTTCAACGTGCCGGTGGCGATGATGCTTTCGGCCGGGGTGAACCCGGCGCGCGACGCCGCCGTCATCAACCTGGCCGGCAGTCACGCCAACGTGCTCAAGGCCCTGGGCGAAGGCCTGGTCGACGCGGGCGGCGCTTCTTTCGATTCGTTCGAAAAAGCGGTCAACGCCAAGGCCATCGACCCGGCCAAGGTGAAGGTGGTGGTCAAGAGTGCGCCCATTCCTTACCCGCCGCTGGCCGTCCACCCCAAGGTGGCCGCCGGCGTGAAAGCCAAGTTGCGCGACGCGTTCAACAACGTCGACAAGTTGCCCGGCATCACCAAGGAGCAGATTCGCGGCTACGGCGGCGGCAAGGTCGATGGTTACACCGCCAATGTCAGCGAAAAGGACATGGCCGATGCCGGCAAGCTCTTCGATCTGGTCACCGATCAGGTCAAGACCGACATCATGAAAAAGGCCGACACGCGCTAGGCGCGGCATTCAATCCGGTTGTGCGGGGGCATCCCCGCACAACCCCGTCACAGGAGAAATCACCATGATCCGCTTTGAATCCCTTACCAAGACCTGGCCCGATGGCACCCGGGCGCTCACCGATATTTCGTTCGACGTGCCGAAGGGTCAGTTCTGCGTCATTCTGGGCCCCTCGGGCGCGGGCAAATCCACCCTGCTGCGCGCCGTCAACGGGCTGATGCGGCCGACCCAGGGCAGCGTTGCCATCGATGGCACCGTGCTGACCCCCGCCACGGAGCGCGTACTGCGCAAACGGGTGGCGATGATTCATCAGCATTTCAATCTCACCAATCGCATGAGCGTGGCCGGCAATGTGCTGGCGGGGCTGTTGCCGGTGGTTTCCACCGCGCGCGCGCTGCTGGGCTGGTTCAAGCCCGAGCACCGCGCCAAGGCCTGTCGCCTGCTCGGTCACGTCGGCCTGGCGCCCGAGCACCTCCAGCGCCGCGCCGGCGAACTGTCGGGCGGGCAGCAGCAGCGCGTCGGGGTGGCGCGCGCCTTCATGAACGACCCCGAGGTGGTGCTGGCCGACGAGCCGGTCGCCAGTCTCGATCCGAAAATTTCCCGCGACATTCTCGCCCTGATCCGCGACGCGGCGAAGGAGCGCAACGCGACGGTGTTGTGCAGCCTGCATCAGGTCGACCTGGCCCGCGAGTTCGCCGATCGCCTCGTCGGCATGCGCGATGGCCGCGTGGTGTTCGACGGCGCGCCGGCCGAATTCACCGATGCCCGCGTCGAAGCCCTGTATCACGGCGCGACCTGGGAAGACGCGCCCAAGGCGGACCGGCGGCCCGGCATGTCGGCGCTCGAAGTCGCCATCGCCTGAGGTCGTCGCCATGAATGCAAAACCCATTCCGGTTCCCGCGCCGGGAACCCGTCTCGACTGGCGGCTCGATCCGCCCTATTCGGCGCGCCATCTCGCCTTGCTGCTGCTGGTGTTTGCCGTCATTCTGGTGACGGGCCATCGCGTCGAAATGGATCGCATGGCGATGATGAGCGCGCAGGCCGTCGGCAATCTCGTCGGCATCAGCGACGACTCCCAGGTGGTGCGCGGTCTCTCGCGCGTCGGTCAATCCATGTGGCCACCGGTGATCGGCGACCAGGAAGAAGTAGCCCGTCTGCCCGAACTCGATAGAAACAAACTGCCACTCTTTTCCCATATCGAAGTGCAACAGCGTACCGAGCAGCGTCTCAATCCGCAGACGCTGCAACTGGAGCAGGAAACCGAGACGATCGAGGTTCTGGTCAAGCCCGTCGGCTATCTGTGGACGGTGGCGGTCAAGATGGTCGAGACGCTGGAAATCGCGATCTGGGGCACCGTGATCTCGGTGCTGCTGTCGATACCGCTGGCCTACTACGCGGCGCGCAATTACAGCCCCAATCGCACTACCTACACCTTCACGCGCGGCGTCATCAGCCTGCTGCGCTCGGCGCCGGAACTGATCGTCGCGCTGTTTCTGGTGCTGGCCTACGGCTTCGGCCCGATCGCCGGCGTGCTGGCATTGGGACTGCACGCCGCCGGCTTCCTGGGCAAGTTCTACGCCGAGGACATCGAGAACGCCGACAAAAAGCCGCAGGAGGCGCTCGAGGCCATCGGCGCGGGCAAGCTCAAGACACTCTGGTATGGCGTGATGCCGCAGGTCGCGCCGCAATACATCGCCTACACCCTGTACATCCTCGACCGCAACGTGCGCATGGCCACGGTCATCGGCCTGGTCGGCGCGGGGGGCATCGGCCAGGAACTCAAGGGACGCTTCGACATGTTCCAGTACGGCCACGTTGCGACCATCCTGCTGGCGATTTTCCTCGCCGTGTTTCTGCTCGACCAGTTCTCGGCGCGCCTGCGCGCCCGCCTGATGTGAGGAATGTTTTGATGAATCTGGATAGAAAAGGCTGGATTCGGGCGCTGACCGCCCATCCAGCCACCGAGCTCAACACACTGGCCGATCAGTTGACAGCCGACTGCGACGTGAAGCTCAAGAGCCTGCCCCAGGCGGGCCTGGGTCTGCTGACACTGACCGATGGGGCCTTTCATGAACCCTATTTTCTGGGTGAATTTCCGCTGTCATCGTGCAGCATCGAACTCTCCTTGTCCGACGGTCGTCGGGCCGCGGGCGGCGCCCAAGTGATGGCCGACGATGCGGAACTTGCCCGCTCGCTGGCGATTCTGGATGCCATTCTCGCGGCCAGGCTTCCCGGCTGGGAACGCGTGTCCGCGCACGTGCAATCCGGGGCTCTTCAGCGCAGCGAGGATGGTCGCCGCCGTCGCGCCGTGCTCGCCGCCACCCGCGTCGACTTCGCCTTGCTGGGCAATGCCGGGGAGGATGACGATGCAGACTGAAAGCATCTGGCGGGCGGATGTCCAGCAGCGTGTATTTCGCGAACTGGTCGAGGTGTTTTCGCGTCCGGGCGAGGTGCGTGATTTGACGCGCTGGATCGACGGTGCCACCGCGCAACGCGCCGTACTCGCGACCCTGATGGACGGGGAAGTCACGCTGACCGATCCCCACGAACAAATCGCCGCAGCGGATTGGCCCCTGCTCCAAGCCCGGCGGGGCACGCCGGAGAGTGCCCGTTATATCGCCGCCGCCGGGCACCGGGCGCCCGATTTCCAGCCGGCCCTGGGTAGTCTGGAAAGCCCGGAATTCGGCGCGACCTTGCTGATCGAGGTCGCCGCGGTAGGCAACGGCGCCTTGTCGATGGATCTCGACGGCCCGGGAGTTAGCGGTCGGCGTGAACTGCGCCTGGACGGCCTGCATGCCGACTGGTTAACACGACGCGCGGAATGGACCGCTGGTTTTCCGCTCGGCGTCGACCTTCTTCTGTTCGATGCGAAACGCATCGTCGCGTTGCCACGCACGACGCGCGTGGCGATTACGGCAGGAGCTGTCTGACATGAGTTACGTTGCCATCAAGGGCGGCGGCCGCGCCATCGCCGCCGCCGCCGCCGTCACCGAATACCTGCGCACCGAAGAAGGACTGGTCGGTACTGCCGCCGAACCCCTCGAAATAAATGCCATCCTGCACCAACTGCGCCATCTGGTGGATCGCGTCGTTTCCGAGGGCGGGGTGTATCACCCGCAATTCGCGGCGCTCGCGATCAAGCAGAGTATGGGCGACACGCTGGAAGCCGCCTTCGCCTTGCGCGCCTGGCGTTCCACGCGGCCGCGCCTCGCTGCGACGCCACCACTCGATACCTCGAAGATGCGCCTGATTCGCCGCATCTCGTCCGCCTTCAAGGAAATTCCCGGCGGCCAGATGCTCGGCCCGACCCCCGATTACGCCCTGCGCCTGCTCCGCCTTGAACTGATGGACGAGTCGCCGGAGGCCTTCCGGGCCATTGCTCGTGAGTGGCTGAAAACCTGCCCTGAACCGCAACTGCCGGACAGCTTTCCGAAGGTGCTCGACGCCCTGCGTGCCGAAGGCCTGCTGCCCCCGGTCAGCGCTACCCGCCTGCAGGAGGCGTTCGACATCACCCGCGAGCCGCTGGTGTTTCCCGTGCCGCGTTCGGCCGCGTTGGCCACCATGGCGCGGGCGGAAACCGGCTCGCTGCTGGCCATCGCCTACTCCAACATGCGCGGTTACGGCGACGTTCACCCCACGGTGGCGGAACTGCGGGTCGGCTACCTGCCGGTGCTCTTGCCGCATCCGGTCACCGGCGAACTCACCGAAGCCGGCGAGGTGCTGATGACCGAGTGCGAGGTCGTGGCGATGTACGAAGCCGACAAAGCCAACGATAGCGGCGGCAAGCCCATGTTCACCGTCGGCTACGGCGCCTGCTTCGGCCACAACGAGGTCAAGGCCATCTCCATGGCCATTCTCGACCGCGCCCTGCAGAAGGGCATGCGGGACGGCGCGGCGAATCCTTCCGAAGACCCGGAGTTCGTGCTGCTGCATGTCGATGGCGTCGATTCCATGGGCTTCGCGTCGCACTACAAGATGCCGCATTACGTCACCTTCCAGTCCGACCTGGATCGCCTGCGCACCACGCAGAACAAGAATCGGGAGATCGCATGAACGCGACACCTTTGACCCAAGGCGGCAACGCCTACAACTTCGGTTTCCTCGACGAATATGCCAAGAAGGAAGTGCGCCGCGCCGTCCTCAAGGCCATCGCCATCCCCGGTTACCAGGTGCCCTACGCCTCGCGTGAAATGCCCATGGGGCGCGGCTTTGGCACCGGCGGCCTGCAACTGACCCTGGCCCTGATCGGCCCCGATGAAGTCATGAAAGTCATCGATCAGGGTTCGGACGATTCGGTCAACGCCGTCAACCTGCGCCGGTTCATCGAGATGACCTGCCCCGGTGTTTCCACGACCACGAAAACGGCGGAGTGCACCCTGATCCAGTCGCGCCACCGCATCCCGGAACTGCCGCTGACGTCGACGCAAATCATCGTCCTGCAAGTGCCTTACCCCGACCCGCTGGTAGTGGTTGAGCCTTCCGAGGACAAGCGCAAGACCATGCACGGCGAGGCCGATTACTCGCGCCTGCTGGTGAAACTCTACGAGGACATCGTCAAGTTCGACGAGATCACCATCTCGCACCGCTATCCGACGCGCATCAACGGCCACTACGTGATCGACCCCTCGCCGATTCCGCGCTGGGATGTGCCGAAGCTCGACGACTCGGCGGCCCTGATCCTGTTCGGCGCCGGGCGCGAGAAGAAGATTTACGCCGTGCCGCCGCATACCCGAGCGGAGCCGCTGGCGTTCAGCGACGTGCCCTTCCGTGTCGAGGATTTCCGCGACGGCGCCGGGCAGCGCCGCGCCTGCGCCCGCTGCGGCAGTGTCGATTCCTTCCTCGACGAGTTCGTCAGCGATTCCGGCGGCAAGACGTATCAGTGCTCGGACAGCGACTGGTGCGACGGCGTGGAGGCCAGTGCATGAACAAGATTCTCGAAGTCCGCGGCTTGAGCAAAACCTATGGCCCGGGCTGCCCACAATGTGTGGAATCCACCGGCCCGGAGGCGGACACCAATCTCTGTCCGCACTGCGGCAGCGTGGTGGCCATCCATGACGTTTCCTTCGACCTGTTCGAGGGCGAGATTCTCGGCGTCATGGGCGAATCGGGCAGCGGCAAATCGACCGTGGTGAAGGCCCTCTATTTTGACCAGGTGCCATCGAGCGGCGAAGCGATTTTCTACGACAGCGACAAGCAGCACGAACTGTTCGCCCTGAACGCCGCCCGGCAGCGCTGGCTGCGCAACCACCGTTTCGGCATGGTCTATCAGAACCCGAATCTGGGCCTGAATTTCAACATCAGCGCCGGCGGCAACATCGCCGAGCGGCTGCTGATGAGCGACCTGATGGACTACGGCGCGATTCGCGAACGAGCCAAGGCGCTGCTGGCTCGCACCGAGGTGCTGCTCTCCCGCGTCGACGATCTGCCGAAGCACTTCTCCGGTGGCATGCAGCAACGCGTGCAGATCGCCAAGGCGCTCGCCACCCAACCGCCCCTGCTGTTCCTGGACGAGGTGAGCACCGGACTCGATCTGTCGGTGCAGGCGCGCATTCTCGACCTGATCCTCGAAATCCAGCAGGAGCTGAAGACCGCCATGGTCGTCGTCACCCATGACCTGGGCGTGATCCGGCTGCTGACCGGCCGCGCCATCGTCATGAAATACGGCCGCGTCATCGAGACGGGGCTGACCGATCAAATCCTGGAAGACCCCCAGCACGCCTATACCCAGCGGCTGGTGGCGTCCGCCCTCTGAGGAAAACAATGAATACCCCCATTCTCCAGGTCGAGGGCTACGGCAAGCATTTCCAGCTCCACGAGCAGAACAAGCTGATCCCGTCCTCGCACAACGTCAGCTTCACGGTACGCTGCGGCGAACTCACGGCGTTGATCGGACCCACCGGCGCGGGCAAGTCCTCGGTGCTCAAAGGCATCTACCGCACCTATCTGCCGAGCGCCGGTCGCATTCTTTATCGCGATGCCGTGGGCCATGAACTTGATCTGGCCCTGGCCAGCGAGCACCAGATATTGGAGCTGCGACGCCGCGAGATCGGATTCGTCACCCAGTTCCTGCACTGCCTGCCGCGCCAGGCGACGCTCGATGTGGTCGCCCAGCCGCTCTTCGCGCTCGGCGTGTCGCGCGACGTAGCTCAACAGCGAGCAGCGGAATTGCTCTCGGCCATGAAGCTGCCGGAGCGTCTGTGGAGCGTCTCGCCGGCCACCTTCTCCGGTGGCGAGCGTCAGCGGGTCAATCTGGCGCGGGGCTTCATCGCGAAACCTCGTCTGCTGCTGCTCGACGAACCCACTGCCAGCCTCGATCCGGCCACCGCCGAATGCGTGATCAGCCTCATCGAAGGACTCAAGGCCGAGGGCACGGCCATGCTCGCCATCTTTCACCACCCCGAAACCACCCGCCGGCTGGCCGACCAGGTCGTCGAACTGACGCCGCCGCCCGCCGTGGAAACACTCCTCAAGGAGATTGCATGAACAGGCTTTACCTGACTGGCACCCGCATGGTGCTTCCCGACACCGTCATCGACGACGGTGCTGTGCTGATCGAGGACGGCTTCATCGCGGCCATCAACCCCGAATCGGGCAACGATGCGCAAACCATCGACCTTCGCGGCAAGACGCTGATCCCCGGCATGATCGACCTGCATTGCGACGCGCTGGAGAAGGAAGTCGAACCGCGCCCCAACGTGCATTTCCCGCTCGATTTCGCCTGCGCCCAGGCCGACAAGCGCAACGCGGCCGCAGGGGTCACCACGGTGTTTCACGCCCTGTCTTTCGCCAACGAGGAACTCGGCGTGCGCAACAACGCCTTCGCCGCTTCGGTCGCGCGGGCGGTGCATGCCTGGAATCCGCACGGGCTGATCGACAACCGGGTGCACTGCCGTTACGAAGTGACCGATCCGACCGCGCCCGAGATTCTGCTTGAGCTGATGGCGACCGGCGAGATGCACCTGCTGTCGGTCATGGATCATTCACCGGGCCAGGGGCAGTTCAAGGACATCGCCGCCTTCCGCGATTATCTGGCCCGGACCTACAAGAAATCCCCAGGCGAACTGGATGCGCTGATCGAGAACAAGCTGGCCCAGGCGGAAGGGGCGATGGCGCGCATCCACCAGTTGATCGATGCCGCGAAGGCCCAAGGCATCCCTATCGCCAGTCACGACGACGACACGCCGGAAAAAGTGGAGACGCTCCATGGTCTTGGCGTCGGCATCTCGGAATTTCCGATCAACCTGGAGTCCGCACATGCCGCCCGCGAGCGTGGCATGAGCACCGTGTTCGGGGCGCCCAACATCCTGCGCGGCAAGAGCCAGTCCGGCGCGATGCGGGCGCTGGACGCGGTGAAGGCGGGAGTGGCCGACTGCCTGTGCGCCGACTATCACCCGGCGACGCTGATCGTGGCGGTGTTCCGCCTGCCGGAGTTGGCGGGCATCGGTCTCGCCGACTCCGTTCGCCTGGTCAGCGCCAACCCGGCGCGCGCCGCTGGTCTTACGGATCGTGGCGAGATTGCGGTTGGCAAGCGCGCCGATCTCGTGTCGGTCGCACACATCAACGGGCTGGCCCAGGCCAGCAGTGTATTTTCGGCAGGGAAACCGGTTTTCGAGGCCAGATTCGATCATGGCTGAGGGGAAGCTGTTCTACGTCATCGGCCCCTCCGGCAGCGGCAAGGACAGCCTGATGCGTTACGGGCGCGAGCGCCTTGCGGGAAGCCCCGGCGTGGTCTTCGCCCACCGCTACATCACGCGTCCGGTGGAACTCCACGGCGAAAATCACGTCGCCCTGACCGATGGCGAATTCGATGCCCGCTTGGCCGCCGGCCTCTTCGCCATGCACTGGAATAGCCACGGCCACCGTTACGGGATAGGTTGCGAGATCAACTTCTGGTTGGCGAAAGGCTGCCGGGTAGTGGTGAACGGCTCGCGGGCGTACCTGGAACAGGCGCGCTGCCGTTATTCGGAACTCGAAGCGGTTTGGGTGGAGGCGTCTCCGGAGGTATTGGAAGTTCGGCTTAAGGCACGAGGGAGGGAGAGCGACGAGCAAATCGCCGCCCGTGTGGCGCGGGCGGCGCAATTCCGCCCGGGCGGCTACAACGTGCGGGTGATTCGCAACGATGGTCCCCTCGAAGAGGCCGGAGAACAATTGGCTGCCTTGATCGGCGGCAAGCTCAGGGCGACATCGTGCGCCTGACTTTTCTCGGCACCGGTTCCACCAGCGCGCCGCCGCTTTATGGCTGTGCATGCGCGGTATGCACGGATGCGCGCTTCAATTCCGGCTTGCGTCGGCGCCCGGCATCCGCGCTGGTGGAGGCCGGCGTTACGCGGCTGCTTGTCGATGCCGGCTTGATGAATCTTGCGGAGCGCTTTTCATCAGGCGATTTTCCGACGATACTGCTGACCCACTTTCACCCCGACCATGTGCAGGGGCTGTTCCATTTGCGCTGGGGATTGGGGAAGCGGATTCCAACCCATTGCCCGCCGGACCCGGAGGGCTGCGCGGATCTTTACAAAAACCCGGGGCTGCTGGATTTCAGGCCGATGCGGAAATTCGAACCTTTGCACGAGGGGGCGGTAACCATCACGCCGGTGCCCCTGATCCACTCGAAAGTCACGCTGGGCTACTGTCTTGAACACCAGGGCGGCAGGATCGCCTATCTCACCGACACCGCCGGGCTGCCGCCCAGGACCGAGGCGTTCCTGCGCGACTGGCAGCCTTCGGCATTGGTGATCGACTGTTCCCATCCGCCCCATCCGCCCCAATCGCCCCAGAGCGTCGCCCCGAAAAACCACAACGATCTCACCCTGGCCCTGGCAGTCATCGCGGCTATCCGGCCGGAGCGCGCCTGGCTGACCCATATCGGCCATGAACTGGACGCCTGGCTGAAAGATAACGGGCACTCGTTGCCGGCGCAGGTATTCGTTGCCCGCGACGGCGACGTCATCGACCTTTCCTCCGGCATGCCGGCGCGGTAAGCACAGTGCTCGAACAAGCGTATCTGGCTATCGGCGGGTCGGTGGCGATGCATGTGACGTGGAACCTGCTGGTTCGATACCAGGGCGCCCAAACCCAGTTGCTGTGGTGGGCGTTGGCGCTCCATTGCGCGACGCTCGGCCTGTGGGGACTTTACGCGCTGGCGAGCGAGGCGCTCTGGAGCCGGGAACTGCTGGTTTTTCTGCTGGTGTCGGCCAGCGGCAATACGCTCTACTTTCTTGCGCTCAATCGCGCCTATGCGCACGCGCCGGTGGCGCTGGTTTACCCCCTCGTGCGTAGTTCGCCGCTGCTGATCGGCTTGTGGAGTGTGCTGTTCTTCGGCGAATCCCTGGGTTTGTCCTCCTGGGGCGCGATGCTGATCAGCGTTGCGGGGCTCCTGCTGCTGGCCGGCACGGCGTGGCGCAAGGACGGCTTCGCGGCCCTGCCGCTGGCGCTGGTCGCGGCGCTGGCGACCAGCGCCTATTCCCTGAGCGACAAGGCGGCGACGGCTTACCTGCCCACTTTCGGTAGCCTGGTCGGCTTCGTGACCGTCGGTTACACGGCTTCGTTCGTCGCGCTGACCCTGCAAATGCGCCTGGAGCACGGCGCCTGGCGACCGCAACGCGCGCCCCGGCTGCCTTACCTGTTGATTGCGGGGGGCAGCATCGGCCTGGCGTACGCCCTGGTGATCCATGCCATGCGCGATCTGCCCGCCGCCGTGGTGGTGACTTTTACCAACGCGGGCATTGTCATTGCCGGCATCCTGTCCATCGCCCTGTTCCGCGAGCGCGCCCACTGGCGCATGCGGCTGGCGGGCATCCTGGTGATATGCCTCGGGCTGGCCCTGCTGGCGGTAGCCAGGTGAATCCATTCCAATCAAGATCGCCCTCGGCCACGCCATCGAAGATTCCGCGGGCCGTCGCTTCGCCTATCTGACCGCACTGTCGGCCACCGCCGCGATGGCCGACTCTACCTCGCGCGGCCGCGGGCGCGGCGATCGGGACGGCGGCTCTCTTGATGGTGCGATCACCGCTTGCGGCAGGCGCCGCGGCGCCGGTGCATGGTGGTGGATCAGCTCCATGCGGCCGTCCAGATGCTCGACGATGGCCGTGCAACTGTCGACCCAGTCGCCGCAGTTGAGGTAGGTGATGCCGTTGGCCGCGCGGATGGTGGCGCTGTGGATGTGGCCGCAGATCACGCCGTCGACGCCGCGTTCGCGCGCGGCGTGGATCACTGCGTCTTCGAAGTTGAAGATGAAGCTGACGGCGGTCTTGACCTTGCGCTTGGCATAGCCGGCGAGCGACCAGTAGCCGGGGCGGTTAAAGCGGCGGCGCAGCCACGACAGCCAGGAGTTGATCCGTACCAGCCCGTCGTAGGCGATGTCGCCAAGCACCGCGACCCAACGGTGGTGGCGCGTCACCTGGTCGAATTCGTCGCCGTGGATCAGCAGGTAACGCCGGCCGTCGGCGGCGGCGTGGATATATTCGTCCACCACCTGGATGCCGCCGAAGTTCATGTTGAGGTATTCACGCAGCGCCTCGTCGTGGTTGCCCGGGATGAGAAATATTTTCTCGCCGTAACGGGCGCGGCGCAGCAGTTTCTGTACCACGGTGTTCTGCGCCGCCGACCACTGGATGCCGCGGTTCATGGCCCAGAAATCGATGATGTCGCCGACCAGGAACAGGTATTCGGCCTCGTGGTCGCGGAGAAAATCGAGCAGGCGCTCGGCCTGGCAGCCGCGTGTGCCGAGGTGGATGTCAGAGAGGAAGATGGCGCGGACGCTTCGGACCATGGTTCACGCTAGCAAGAGGCTAGTCCGGGGCAATGGCAAACAATTCCTTGACCCATTGCCGTCTGGCATGCGTCAGCACGAGATTTTCGAGCACGTCGGCGAAGCTGTCGTGGATCGTGTCCCAGTCGAGGCGGGCCACGCTTGCCGGGGCACGCAGGCGCAGGCGGGCAAGCCGTCCCGGGTCGCCGGCGAGCGAACTGGCCGCACGGATGAAAGACTGTTCGTCGCCGGGGCGCGCCAGCAGTCCGTTACGACCGTCATCGATCAATTCAAGGGCGGCGGCGCTGGCAAAGGCGACGACGCCGAGCCCGCTGGCCATGGCCTCGAGCGTGACGTTGCCGTAGGTCTCGGTGAGGCTGGGGAGCAGGAAGATGTCGGCCGAGGCATAGTGCGCGGCGAGATCTTCGCCGTGGCGCATGCCGGCGAAGATATGCTCGGGGTGCCGTGCCGCCAGCGCCGACTTTTGCGGGCCGTCACCGACGAACAGCAGACGTGAATTCGGATATGTCCGGTGCAGTGCGTCGAAGGCAGCGACCGCGAGCATCAAGTTCTTCTCGGCTGCCAGTCGGCCGACCATGGCGACGACCAGCGTGTCGGCGGCCGCGCCCCATAGTTGACGCAATTCCGTGGAGCGGCGCTGCGGATTGAAGAGCAGCGTGTCGACGCCGCGCCCCATCACCAGCAAATTCTGAAAGTCGGCGCTGGCGAGACGGCGTGCGATCTGCTGCGTCGGCACCAGCGTGACTTGACTGCGGTTGTGGAAGCGGCGCAGGTAGCGCTCGATGCCGCCACGCAGCCAGCCGATGCCGTAGTGGCTGCTGTAGGCGGCGAAATTGGTATGGAAGCTCGAACTGACCGGCAGGTAGAGCCGCCGCGCTGCGGTCAGCGCCGACCAGCCCAGCGGCCCTTCGGTGGCGACATGGACGATATCCGGTCGCTGTTCGCGCCAGGCTTTGAGCAACGCGCCGTAAGCCGGCAGGCCGAAGCGCAGTCCGGGATAGCGCGGCAGCGGCAGGCTGCCCACCAGCAGTTCGCGCAGGTCGGCCGTCATCGCCGGCTGTTCCCCCCGCTGCTGGCGCGGCCGCACCAGGTGCAGCTGGTGGCCGCGCTGGCGCAGGCCGTCGGCGAGCCGCCCCAGCGTCATGGCGACGCCGTTGACTTCGGGCGGGTAGGTTTCGGTGACAAGGGCGATGCGCATGATCGCGAATGTTGCGGGCGCCGTGCGACACGAAGATGACGGATAGGTTACAGATAGATTACGGAAACTCCGAATAATGGGAGGACGAGCGTTGCGTGGGCATGGCAGACGATTGACCTCGAAGTCGAGCATGCTTTCTTCGTCATCAAGCGCATTTTTTACCCGGGCAAGCACACCATCGTGGATACCTTCCGCGTCGGTTGCCTTGGTGTGATCGGCGCTGCCGAAATTCGCCGGGCCGTCGATGCGATCGGCGCGGTGATCCGCGAGATGGGGATATCCCGCCTGAGTTGAAGTTTCAGGCCCCGGTTCCCCAGGAGTTGAGGGCGCGGAGCAAGGAGCGTTTCTTCGACTGATGCGCTTGCATGCGGCGCAGGATATCGTCGAGGGTGTGCATGGCATCCACGATGTGCGGCCCCTTGTTGAGCATGACGCATTCCGCACGCTCGCCCATGGCTGCGTCGGTGATTTCGGCGCGCGACGGCAGGCCGGTCTGCGCCAGGGTTTCAAGGACTTGCGTGGCCCAGATTACGGGCAAATGGGCGGCTTCCGCCGCCCAAAGGATTTGCTCCTGTACCTCCGCCAGGCGCTCGTAACCGCATTCCACGGCGAGATCGCCGCGGGCGATCATGATGCCCGCCGCCTTCCCGGCCATCGCCGCATAGAGCAGTTCGGGCAGGTTTTCGAATCCGCGGCGCGTCTCGATCTTGAGGACGATGCCGAGATGTTCGGCGCCCAGCGTCTGCAGATGCCCACGCAGGGCCTCGACATCGCTCGCCCGTTGCGCGAACGACAGCCCGACCATATCGGCTTCCCGGGCGACGGTCGCCAGGTCCTCGATATCCTTTTCCGTCAGGGCGGGCAGTTCGAGCTGGCTGTCGGGAAGATTGATGCCCTTGTCGCCGACGAGCTTCTCTCCCGCTTCGCGCGCATGGGTGATTTCCACTTCCAGCCGGTCGGCGGCAACCTGGCGGATGATGCCGCCGATGCGACCATCGTCGAACCAGATGCGCTCGCCGACGCTGACCTGCCCGAAGATTTCTGGCAGCGTGCAGCCGATCTCCCGCGATTGAAGCGCCGTCTTGCCAGCGCCGACTTTCCTGCGCACGAGTTGGATCATGCTGCCGCGCGACAGGCGCAGGCTTCCCGGTTGAGTCGGCAGGTCGACGATCCGCGTGATGCTCGTACGGTGGCCCTTGTGACGATGGCCGATCCGTGTTTCGGGAACCAGATAGCTGGTCTGCGAAGACTCTGCCAGCACGCCATCCGCGTCGCGGTCCGCCACCCGGAAATTCCGCCGCGCGTCGCGCGCATCGATGAGGTGCAGCTGATCGTCCTGCTTGATCCGGGACAGCCAGTCCGCTTCAACCCCGATGCTGACGCTGGCGCCCTTTACTTGTGCCGGCCTGCCGTACGGATACAGCCCCAGGCGCACCGGTATCTGTACGCGCCCCGACTCATCGCGAACTGGCCTCAGTTTCAACGCGGGCGTACTCGCCGGAAGGTGGTCGGTGCGCAACTTCGGACCGCCCAAGTCCATCAGGATGCGCACGGGACGCCCCATGGCCTTGGCTGCGCGACGGACGTGACGCGCCATCGCTTTCCATTCCGTGGCGCCATCGTGGGCGCAATTGATGCGGGCGATATCCATGCCCGAATCGACGAGCTGGCGGATCAGGCCATAGTTACCAACCGCCTCGGAGGGCAGGGTGACCATGATGCGTACTGCCCTTTCCGCGGGCGGAACGCCCAGCAGGCTGGCCGTATGCTGCTCCAGCAGCTTGCGGCTGCTCTTGATGCCCACGGGTTCGTCCGTCGCATGCGATTGCCATGGCAGCGCCGCCAGACGATGCAGGATGCCGAGCACCTTGTCGAGATTGGCGAGCACATTCGATTCGGCCCGCCCGAGCGAAGAAAGCCCGATCCTGGCGAGCTTGTCCTGCAACGGTCGCCGGTCGTTGTGCCGCAGCGCCAGGTAATGCGCGAGGTTGCGCGCGCTAGGGAGGAAGCCTTGATCGACCTTCCCGATCCCTGGCGCCAGCCGCGCTTCAGCCGCGAGCATGGCCTTGCGCAGCGACCATAACTCGTCAATCAGCGCCTGACACTCGCCGACATCCCATTCGTCATTTTGCTTGCGCTCTTTTTGCGCCATCTGTCGTTTGCTTGTTTTCGTGGCCAAGGCGGGGAACTCGAACTCAAATGCATTGTATTGCGGCATTATGACGGGAATATTTCAAGCAGGTGACCGCTGCTTCGAGTGAATTGCTTCCGGCATTCCGGCGGGAACCGCCACCAGGCTGAAGCAAGTCCTTAATCCGGGCGCGGCGCGCCGACGGCGTGGGCGATGGCGCGGTGTGCGTGGGCGGCGAGGTGGCGACGGTCGCTATGGTGCATTGGCGTCAGCACCTCGATCCGCGCCACCAGACCTTTGGCGGTGGCGATGGCGCGCAAGGCTTGCCACAGCGTGATGGCATCGACATAGGCCGGCGCCGCGCTGCGCCGACCGGCGCCGTCGGTGTAGCGCAGCGCCAGCGGCGTGACCGGCGCGCCGGCGTCGATGGCGGCCTGGAACAGCGCGCCGTGGAAGGGCAGCACGCGGTCGCCACGGGTCGTCGTGCCCTCGGGGAACACCGCCACGCGCCGGTCGGTGCGCAACTGCTCGACGAGCTTGATACGGGCGTGTTGCACCGCGCCGCGACTGCCGCGTTCGAGAAAAATCGTGTCGGTCTGGGTCGCGAGCCAGCCGATCAGCGGCCAGCGGCGCACCTCGTCCTTGGCGACGAAAGCGGCGGGTGCCACCGCGTTGATGACGTAAATGTCGAGAAACGAGATGTGGTTGGCAACGAGCAGGCCCGCGGCCGCCGTGCCGCGGACCTGTAGTTCGACGCCAAGGCAGCCCAGCAGTTGCCGCGACCAGCGTTGCTTGAGCATCAGTCGGCGTGTCGGCGAAAGCCACGGATACAGCGAGGCGGCGGTCACCAGGCCAGTGAACAGATGCAAGGCGAGGCGCGTCAGTCGCACGCCGGCCCGCAGTGCGGGCAGGTCGGGCTTGAGCGTGATCTGGAGGGCCATGAGGAGCCGGTTACGATATCTGGAAGGTGGCGATTGTATGTGCGCACCCAGCGAAAATTATTACCGTGTGATGACAGCGTGATTGTGAAAAATCGGCGCTGGCGGGATGGGGTGCGACATAATGTTGCGACGCAGCAACTTTTTTCGTGCAACGGTGTCAATAGGCCATGGATGAACATTGGAAGGATGATGTGTATCGCAAGCGCGCCGAACTGGCGCGGCGGCTGCACGAACCGATGGCGCGGTTGGCTAGGCTGTGCGCCGCCGTCTGGGGCGACCGCCAGCGCCTGAACGATCGGCTGGCCGTCGGTTGCGGCGGCATTCCCCATGCCGTTTCGCTCTACGCGCTCGACAGCGCCGGCGTGCAGATCAGCGACAACGTCGACGCCGAGCAAATCACCTCTGGCCATTTCGGCCGCGACCGCTCAGAGCGGCCCTACATGAAAGAGCCGGTTCCGTCCTGGGGTTTTCTGCTCTCCGACGCCTATGTCGGCCTGACGGGCCGACCCTCGTTGACAGCGCTCCATATCGTGCGCGACGGCGCGGCGGCAATCGGCTTTCTCGGCGCCGACTTCGACTTGCGCGATCTGCCGGTCGCCGCCGTATTGAGCGAGGAGTCGCGCGAGTGGCGTCAGGTCAAGGGTGATCCGTCGATCCGCAGTGGCGTCTTTCTGCAGCAGCGGGTGGAGAGCCAGATGGACCGCGACATCATTCAGGCGCAGGCCATCCTCGAAGATCTCATCACCGAGCGCGGCATGTTCCAGGTGGTGATCCATTTTTCCAGCAGTCGCGCCACCGGCTGGTTCATTGACGATCCGTTGCGCTACCGCATCTTCGACCAGGAGGCGCTGGCTGATCCTGACGTCTGCCTGCTTTACTCGCCCCAGCCGTGGCCGGCGGATGCGCTGATATCGCCCGAGAGCGTGAAGCCCATGCTCGACGCCATGCGCGAACTGCGCCTGGCCGACCAGACCATTTACCTGCGCTCGGCCTCGATCAACATCTTCAATGGCATGGTCAGCCTCACCTTTTCCTGCGATGGCACGCACTACATGAGTTGCGACGAATTTCTCAATCGCCAGGGCAATTTCTGGTCGGCCATCGGCGGCCCGGCGTCCGACTAGAAAGTCGGCCACCCTCACCCTCATTCCCTCTCCCGCAAGGGGAGAGGGAGGCTATCTGCCTCCTCTCTCCCCTTGCGGGAGAGAGGTCGGGAGAGAGGTCGGGAGAGAGGGATTGGCTGGACGGCGCCGTGCCGCCCCAGGGCGAACTGTGCCGAACTGTGAGTGGCGGGAATGTCGTAAGAGTGGCGCTATTCATGCGCTCGATGTACCAGCGAGCGATACAGGTCGGCGAGTTGGCGCGCGCGCACCGGGGCGGCCCATTCCAGTGCGTAGTCGCATCCCTCGGCCGACAGCGTGTCGAGTTGATAACGATTGCTGATGAGTGTCGCCAGGCCGTTGCCGAAGGCGACGGGGTCGTTCGGCGCGATGACGGCACCGCGCTGGACGTCAAGTATGTCGCATGTTCCCATCGCAGCCAAGGCGAAGACGGGCAGACCGGCGGCCATGGCTTCGAGCAGCACCAGGCCCTGGGTTTCGGTGCGCGAGGCGAAGGCGAAGACGTCGGCTGCCGCATAGCAGTCCGGCAGTTCCTGAACGCGGTCGAGATAGCCGACGAAGCGGATGCTGCCACTCAGGCCGGCGTGTTCGGACTGGCGGAGCAGGGCGGGCAGGGCGGGGCCCTCGCCGGCAATCACCAACAGCAGGTCGGGCCGCTGGCGCACGGCGGCGGCCATGGCCTCGATGAGAAAGTTGATGTTTTTTTCGTGGGCGACGCGGCCGACGAACAGGGCCACGGGGCGGTCGGCGGCGATGCCGTGGCGTTCGCGGAACAGCGCGCCGTTGCCGACGGTGAAATTGCGCACCGGGATGCCGGTGGGCAGCACGTGCAGCGGCGCTTTCACGCCGTAGCCGGTCAGCGTCTCGTGCATGGCGGAGGAGGGCACCACCACGGCGTCGAGTCCGTTGCACTGGCTGGTGGCGATTTTCCGCGCCGCAGCCTTGAGCCACGGGCGCGGCAGCGCCGGCAGGTAATGGGCGATGTATTCCTCGAAATGGGTGTGGTAGGTGGCCAGCACGGGCACCTGGTGGCGGCGCGCCGTGCGCGTGCCGGCATAATGGGCGGCGAAGGGCGTCTGCACATGGACCAGGTCGATGCCCTCCATGGCGAGACGTTCCGCGGTGTGATTGAGCGGCCCCCAGCGCATCAGCCGATCCTCGGGGTCGAAGGGCACGCGGCGGGAGGGTACGCGCCAGGTGGCCGGAGCGGTGTGGCGTTCTGGATAGTCGGGCGCGATCAGCCGCACCTGGATGCCCTCGGCGGCGAGGTCGGCGCGAAAGGTCTCGATCGAGGTCGAAACGCCGTTGATGCGCGGAAAATACACGTCCGAGATCATCAGGACGCGCAGGAAACGGGAGGGGATTGATTGGGTGTTCATCCTCCACACAATGCGCGTCGATGATTGCATTGGTATGACATTACTGTCATCGGCGATTCACAATTCAACTGCATGCTGACGCTCTTTCGGAATCTCAAGAAGGGTGATCCTCATGATGAGCAACAGCAGTCTTTCCTTTCACCTGAGGCAACAGCATTACATCAATCTCGGCGAACGTCGGCAGCAAACATTCGCCGTTCCGCCGCTATGCGCCGCAGGCGATGCCCCTGACGAACACCTGCGGCAGATCATCGACGAGCGACGGCTCACGCCGCTGTTTCAACCCATTGTCGATTTGGCGCAGGGGCGCATTTACGGCTTCGAGGGCCTGATCCGGGGGCCTGCGGACAGTCCGCTGCATTCGCCTTTACAACTCTTCAGCGCGGCCGAAGCCTTCGGGTTGCGCCAGGATGTCGAACACCTGGCGCGGCAGGTGACACTGCAACGCTATTGGCAACTGGCGCTGCCGGGTCGGCTGTTCCTCAACGTCAGCCCCGAATGTCTGCTGCTGCCGACGTCCAGTCCGGGGCGAACTCTCGATTACATCCGTGAAATCGGCATCGACCCGGCGCGCATCGTCATCGAGCTTACCGAAAATCAGCCGACCTTCGACTTCGATTTGATGCGCGAGGCCGTGTGCCACTACCGCGACATGGGGTTCTCCATCGCCATCGACGATCTCGGTCAGGGCTTTTCCAGTCTGCGGCTGTGGTCGGAATTGCGCCCGGAATTCGTCAAGATTGACCGTCACTTTGTGGGTGGCGCCGATGGCGACGACGTCAAGCGCCAGTTTCTGCATTCGATTCAGGAGATCGCGCGGAGCGTCGGCTGTACGGTGATCGCCGAGGGAATCGAGACCCCAGGCGAGATGGCGGCGGTGGCTGTCGCGGGCATTACCTTGGGCCAGGGATATGGGTTCGCGCGGCCATGCGAGGAGCCGGCGGCGACCCTGACGGAAGAGGTGCTGGCCGATCTGCGCGCAAGGATCGATGCGGTCAGCCGCGGGTCGAGGACGGGGACGAGCGTCATGGTGGCGGGCCGCAAGTCGCCCACGGCCCTGGACCTGATGCGCGACGTGCCGGTGGTGGTGCGCGGCGCGACGACGGAAGCCGTCTACGCGATCTTCGAGTCGCATCCCGGCCTGCATGCCTTGCCCGTGCTGCACGAGGGGTGCCCGGTGGGCCTGATCAGCCGCGCCAACCTGATCGACCGCTATGTGCGGCCGTTCCGCCGCGAGCTCTACGGCAAACGGTCGTGCGCCGTGGTGATGGACCCGCAGCCGTTGCTGGTCGAGGCCGGTACCCGTCTGCAGGAACTGGGCTTTCTGCTGGCCGAGGCCGATCAGCGTCATCTGGCGGAAGGCTTCATCGTGGTGGAGGCGGGACGCTATCGCGGCTACGGCAGCGGCCACGATGTCGTGCGCGAAATCACCCGGCTGCAGATCGAGGCGGCGCGCCACACCAATCCGCTCACCGGCCTGCCCGGCAACCTGGTGCTGAACGAGTGCATCGGCGCCTGGCTTGAAACGCGCGGCGAGTTCATCGCCTGCTATTGCGACCTCGATCACTTCAAACCGTTCAACGACGTCTATGGTTATTCGCACGGCGACGAAATGATCCGCGCGCTGGCCGACACACTGCGCGCCCATTGCGATGCAGAAGCCGATTTCATCGGCCATATCGGCGGTGACGATTTTCTGGTGCTGTTCGCCAGCCGCGACTGGGAAGCCCGCTGCGCGCGCATTCTCGGGGATTTTTCCCGTGAAACGAGTCGGTTCTTCAACGCGGCCGACCGCCAACGGGGTGGCTATCCGGCAGAAAATCGCCAAGGCGAGCAGGTGTTTACGCCCATGGTAAGCCTGTCGCTGGGTGCGATTCATGTCGATTCCGCACACTTTTCCTCGTACCACCAGGTTTCCGACGCGGCGGCGGTGGCCAAGAAAGAGGCGAAGAAGATTGCCGGCAACAGTCTGTTTTTCGAGCGGCGCCAGGCGGCGAGTGCAGTCGCCGTGCCGCCAGCGCCGACTTTCCGCGGCGTGGAGGCCCCATGAATTCGCGAACCATTTCCGCAAGGCACGGACATCCCGCGCCGGGTGAATATTTGCACGGAGGGAACGCCATGAGGGCGCGGTGGAAATACGGCATTGGCTTCAGGCTCGGCGTCTTTCTGGCGGTGCAGGTCGTCATCATCGCCATCGTCGGCGCGATCGGGTTGCGGGGCGTCGCCGTCGTGGTCGACACGCTGGCCGTCAAGACGCGCAACACGGCGGTTCTGGGAGAAATCCGCCTGCTCATGAGCGACAACCGCGCCCAGATCATGCTGGCGCTCCAGCATGACCCATCCAATCCCATGGCCAGATTGCATGACCATGCCATTGATATCCATCTTGATCGGATTATCGCCAACCGCGACCGGATTACCGCGCTCTGGAATGGTTACATGGCCCAGGACCTCGGCCCGGCGGAGCGTGCCGCCGCCGAACGCTACGCCGCCGCCCGCGCCCGCTATGTTGGCGAGGGGACGCTGCCGGCGCGGCAGGCCTTGCGGGATGGCGATTTCCAGCAGGCCAATGTTTTGCTCATCCGTGACATCAATCCGCTCTACATGGCGATGACGGCAGCGGCGGACGAGCTCGCCCGGATGTATTCGCCGGAGGCGGCCGTCGCCGCGGCGACCGAAGTCGACCGCATTCAAAACGTTTGGCGCGGATTGATTGTGGCTGTCAACTTCGGCGGCGCGCTTGCCTCCATCGTCTTTGGCGTCTGGCTCATCCGCGCCATCACCCGGCCCCTGGAACAGGTGGCGCGGCGCGTCGGCCACGCGGTCGAAAATGACGACTTCTCCGGCGCTATCCATGTGCCAGGCGAGTGCGAGGTCGGCAGCGTCGCCAAGGCGTTCAACGAATTGATGGCGAAGTTGCGCCATGTCGTCGTCGGCCTGCGCGAATCCACCAGCCAGGTCGCCCGCGCCTCGCACGACCTGGCCGGCACGGCCGGCCGTATCACCCAGGCGTCCGGCCAGCAGTCCGATGCCTTCGCCGCGGTGGCGGCGGCCATTGAGGAGATTTCGACATCTCTGAGCCAGACTGCGGCGAGCGCCGGTGAAGCGCGGAGCATCGCGGACTCGTCACGGTGCGCGCTGGATGCGGCCCTCGATGTCACCCGTACCGCCATGTCCGAAATGAAGGACACCGCCGGCGCCATCCGCGATTCCAGCGAGGACGTGCAGAAACTGGCGCGGAGTTCCGCGGCCATCAGCGGCATCGTCGGCGTCATCAAGGAGATCGCCGGCCAGACTAATCTGCTGGCGCTCAATGCCGCCATCGAGGCGGCCCGCGCCGGCGAGCAGGGTCGCGGGTTTGCCGTGGTTGCCGACGAAGTCAGAAAGCTGGCCGAGCGCACCACCCAATCCACCGGTGAAATCGGCGGATTGATCGGCGCCATTCAGGGCCAGATCGGCCAGGCTGTCGCCGCCATGCGGACGGCTGACGAGCGGGCCGCCAAGAGCGCCGGCCTGGCCAGCCAGTCGGAGGGCGCGTTGCGCGGTGTTGCCCGCGGCAGCGAGGAAACCGTCCGCCACATGGTGGATATCGCCGCGGCCCTGGAAGAGCAGGATGCCGCCGTGCGGGACATCGCCGCCAACGTGGAGCGTATCGCCAGGACGACCGAGGAAAACAGCGCCGCCGCCCGGCACAACCACCAGGTCGCTGGCGACCTGGAGCAGTTGTCCGGCAATCTGCGGGAAATGGCGCTGCGTTTTCGGGTCGAAGCCGGCGTGGGATAGCACGGTCGCGACCCGTGCATCCGCCAAAAGAAGCGCCCAGTGATCAACGAGTAAAGCGGGTCGATTAAAGCCCTACGCGAGGGGGCTAAGCCGCCGCCCACTGGGCGGTGGCGATGCCTTCGCCAAGATCGGCGCTGACGAGACGGCGGCGAACTTCCAGCAGTTTTTCGATCAGCGCCGGTTCCGCGCGGCCATACGCATCGGCATCCGGCCGTCGGCTCACCACCACCCCGAGCAGCTCAGTGATCGCGTTGCCGATCGAGTTCTGGCTGATCGTGACGATCAGTTGCCCCTGGTCGTTGCGGTAGATCAGTTGCTTGAAAGCCGGCTGCCAGCGGATCGCGTTGGCGTACTTGGCGTCCCTGATGCAGCGGTCGCGCACCAGCTTCGCCGCCTTGAGGAAGTCGTTGTTGAACAGCAGTTTTTCCTCGACCAGTCGCGGGAAGTAGATGTCGCGCGGTAGCGGCGAATTGCGCGTCGAGACCTGGCCGAAGAAGGTACGGTAGAAGTCGATGAAACCCTTGAGGATGATGTCGTACTCCTGCCAGAACCCCACTTCCTTGAGCGCCGCCGCGCCGCCCGGAATGCCCCAACTCGGCAGGCCCTGCGGATAGCCGGTGATGGCGAGGCGGCAGTCGCCCTGATCGCAGGGTTTGAGGATCTGCAGGTCGAGCGCGGCGAAGAAAGCGCGATAGATGTCGCGCATGTGCGCCTGAAACAGCGAATGCTGCCCGCCGTCGGTGAGGTTGGGGTTGTCGGGGTTGGCGAGCGGCGCCGCGGCCAGCGCCTGCCGGTCGAAAACGATGAAGTGGTTATGCAGCATGCGGATGCTTGGCACGCCGGGGGAGGTGAGCGGCCAGGTGGCGTCGAGACTGGCCTCGCCGGCCAGCACCAGATGATCCGCCGGATCGGGGTAGCGCTCCAGCAGGTACTCGATGATGACCTGATTCATGCGGTTCCAGACATTCTTCACGGCTTCTGGCACCTGGGTGCGCCGCACCGGCCGGCCAAGCGGGTCAAGAATGCTTTGCGCGGTGTTGTAGATGATCGAACAGTCGAACTCGTTGCTGTGGCCGAGCGCCTTGCGATAGAGCAGCAGTCCTTCCGGGTTGCGCAACAGGCCGTTGTTATGGGTCAGGTCGTCGAGATTCTCGGTGCTGTTGTAGAACTCGTTTGGTTTCATGCCCTCGGGTACGTCGAGCGGAATGGGACGAAAGGGCGTAACGATCTCGCGGGGGCCGCACGGCATGACGATTGACTCCATAGCATGGGAATGCTCATTATGCAGGATTCGGGAGCTTGGGATTTCCGCTACGTGGTTTTTTTCTGGCGAGGGCCGTGTCAAGGCGTATTCCGTCGGCGGCGTGTGCCGCACTCGGCGAAAATTGACCCGCGTCGCCGACCGCCGGTATAATCCGGCTCCCGCGGAATTCAGACAGATAAAGAGAGAAACATGGCACGAACCAAACTTGTCGTCGGCAACTGGAAAATGCACGGCGAAACCGCCGGAAATCAGACCCTGCTCAACGCGCTGAAGTCGGGCATGGCTGGTGCGGGCATGGCTGGTGCGGGTATGGCTGGTGTTGAGGCCGCCGTCGCCGTTTGCGTGCCTTTCCCCTATCTGGCCCAGGCGCGCTCGGTGCTGGTCGGCACGTCCATCGCCTGGGGCGCGCAGGATGTGTCCGGGCATGCGCAGGGCGCCTACACCGGAGAAGTCAGCGCGGCCATGCTCAAGGATTTCGACTGCCGCTACGTCATCGTCGGCCACTCCGAGCGCCGCGGCTATCACGGCGAGACGGATGAAACCGTCGCCGCCAAGGCCGCTGCCGCGCTCACCGTCGGCCTGATTCCCATCATCTGCGTTGGCGAGACCCTGGCCGAGCGCGAGGGCAACATCACCGGGCAGGTGATCACGCGCCAGTTGGACGCGGTGATCGCCCACATCGGCGCCGCCGGCCTGGCGAAATCGGTGGTTGCCTATGAGCCCGTGTGGGCCATCGGTACCGGGCGTACCGCGTCGCCCGAGCAGGCGCAGGAAGTGCATGCGCTGATCCGCGCGCGCGTCGCGGCGGTGGATGCCAATGTGGCCGCCGGTCTGCGGATTCTTTACGGCGGCAGCATGAAGCCAAACAATGCCAAGGAACTCATGGCCAGGCCTGATATCGACGGCGGCCTGATCGGTGGCGCGGCGCTTGTGGCGACTGATTTTGTCGCCATCTGCGCCGCGGCAGTCTAAATACAAAGGAATACTCATGGATGTCATATTCACGATAACCCTGACCGCGCATATCCTGGTCGGGTTGACCGTCATTGGTCTGGTCTTGGTGCAGCATGGCAAGGGCGCCGACATGGGCGCTGCCTTCGGTGGTGGCGCTTCCGGCAGTCTGTTCGGGGCGACCGGCTCGGCGAATTTTATGTCGCGTGCCACGGCCGTTCTGGCGACGGTATTTTTTCTGACCAGCCTGGGTCTGGCCTACATGGCGAGCAAGCAGCCGACCGCCGTGGGCGGCAGCGTGATGGATAGGGCGGTGCAACAGGCGCCGTCGAGCAGCGCGCCCGCCGTGGCTGTTCCGGCGCCGGATGGCTCGAAATCGCAAGACATCCCGAAATAATCACCCGCATAATTTTCAGGCAATTCCCATGAGCCCGCCCCCCCTCGCTGTTCGCGAACAAATGCGCGCCGAGCGCTTCGGCACGGTCTGGAAAGAGGAACTGCATGACGTTTTCGTCGATGTCGCTCCTTATTACGATCGCGCCAACCGCGTGGCCAGCTTCGGCTTGTGGAGCTGGTTTCTGCGCAACTTCATGTCGCTCATCGAACTGCGCCCCGGTCAGCGGGTGCTCGACGTGTGCGCCGGCACCAATGCAGTCGGCATAGCGCTGCTCGAGCGCGAACCCAGCCTCGAAGTGCACGCCATGGACCGCAGCGCGGCGATGCAGGATGTCGGCCGCCAGCGGGCCGCGGCGCGCGGCCTGAAGATTCGCAGCAACATCGGCGACGTGCATGTGCTGCCTTTTCCCGACAATCATTTCGACGTGGTCACGCTGCAATGGGCGTCGCGGCACTTGCGGGTGCGCGATCTGTTCACCGAAATCCACCGGGTGCTGAAGCCGGGCGGACGTTTTCACCACTGCGACATGCTGCGCCCTGGCAATCCCATTGTCGAAAAGCTTTACTACGCCTATTTGCGCGGCAGCCTGGCGGTCACCGGATTGTTCTTTCGTAGCGGTTCGGCGGCCTGGGGCGTCAAGAAATACTTCATCGACGCGATCGAGCTGTTCTATTCGGCCGACGAACTCTCCCAGGTGCTGCGCGAGCAGGGGTACTGCGATGTCGTCTCCAAGTCGCTGCTCGTCGGCATGATCGGCCTGCACCGCGCGGCCAAGCCGTTGTCTGAAAACACGCCAGAGTAACGCGCGGCTTGCGCTCACAAAAATGCTGAATACTCCAGCAAGTTCGCTTGATGTTGCAATCACTTATTTTTGTTCCGTAATTGATTTATTTTGCACCGCACCAGAAAGCCTTGCGATAGACTCGCTCCGTTAAGTTTTCTGCCTGGTTACCGGATCGCAACGGGTAGTGAATGACGGTTGAGCAGTACCGCAAGAAAACGTCCGCCGACGTGGTGAAATTGGTAGACACGCTATCTTGAGGGGGTAGTGGCGAAAGCTGTGCGAGTTCGAGTCTCGCCGTCGGCACCAGGTTATTTTGAGGTTAATTTTTCGGAGTTGAGCAGCGCGGTTGCGGTGAAAACCGTGGCGCGGCGCAAATCAAAGAATGCTGGAAAACTATTTCCCGATTCTCATTTTCGTCATTGTCGCGCTGATTTTTGGCTGTGTGCCGATGATCATTGGACGATTGGTCGGTCCCCATCGGCCAAGCCCGGAAAAACTCTCACCCTATGAGTGCGGCTTTGAAGCATTCGGGGATGCGCGCATGAAATTCGATGCGCGTTACTATTTGATCGCCATCATTTTCGTCATCTTCGATCTGGAGGTCGCTTTCCTGCTGCCGTGGGCGGCGATCTTCAAAGAGATGGCGCTGACTCCTGAATTTGCTTATTTCGGCTTTGGTTCCATGATGGTTTTCATTGCCATTCTGGTCGTTGCCGATCTTTACGCCTGGGCCAAAGGCGCCCTCGACTGGGAGTGATCGGGTGAGTATTGAAGGTGTATTGCAGGAAGGCTTTGTCACCACGACGCTCGACAAGCTCATCAACTGGACACGCACCGGTTCGCTGTGGCCGATGACTTTCGGCCTGGCCTGTTGTGCCATCGAGATGATTCACGCGGGCGTGTCGCGTTACGACCTCGACCGTTTCGGCATCGTGTTTCGCCCCAGTCCCCGTCAGGCAGACGTGCTGATTGTTGCCGGCACCTTGACCAACAAGATGGCGCCGGTCATGCGCAAACTCTACGAACAGATGGCCGAGCCGCGCTGGGTGATCTCGATGGGGTCCTGCGCCAACGGCGGCGGTTACTATCACTATTCGTATTCGGTGGTGCGCGGTTGCGACCGGATCGTGCCGGTGGATATTTACGTGCCTGGCTGTCCGCCGACAGCCGAGGCCTTGCTCTACGGCATCATCCAGTTGCAAAACAAGATTACGCGCACTTCTACCATCGCACGATGATTCGTTCCGCCAACTCTTCGAACGCATGTCAGGTATTCCAATGAGCGCCAAGCTGGACCGGCTTTGTCAAAACTTGCGGGATGTGCTGGGCGAGCGTATTCAAAGCCTTGCCGTTGACCGTGGTGAAGTTGACCTGGAAGTTGCGGCGGCCGATTACCTGGCGGTGGCGATTACCTTGCGCGGCCATGCCGATCTGCGTTTCGAGCAGGCCATGGATCTGTGCGGCGTCGATTACGCATCGTATGGTGAAGTGGCATGCCCAGATGCGGACAAGATCGGTGCGCGGCGCTTTGCTGCCGTGACACAACTGTTGTCGCTGACCCACAACTGGCGTCTGCGCCTGCGCGTGTTCGCGCCGGATAATGATTTTCCCGTTGTCGATTCATTAATGGATGTCTGGAACAGCGTCAACTGGTTCGAGCGCGAGGCCTTCGATCTCTACGGCATCATGTTCAGCGGCCATAACGACTTGCGCCGCATTTTGACCGATTACGGTTTCGTTGGTCATCCCTTCCGCAAGGATTTCCCGATCTTTGGTTATGTCGAGATGCGTTACGACCCCGAGCAGCGTCGCGTGGTCTATGAGCCGGTGACCATCGAGCCCCGCGAAAACACGCCGCGCATCGTGCGCGAAGAAAATTACGGCAAGGTGGATGCGGGTGCATAACCATGGCTGAAATCAAAAACTACACAATCAACTTCGGCCCGCAGCATCCGTCGGCGCACGGGGTGTTGCGGCTGGTGCTGGAGCTCGATGGCGAGGTGGTCGTGCGCGCCGATCCGCATATCGGCCTGCTCCATCGCGGCACCGAGAAGCTGATGGAAACGCGCACCTGGATTCAGTCGCTGCCCTACATGGATCGCCTCGATTACACGTCGATGCTGGTCAACGAACACCCTTTCTGTCTAGCGATCGAGCGGCTGCTCGGCATTGATGTGCCGCCGCGCGCGCAGTACATCCGCGTGATGTTCGCCGAGATCACCCGCATCCTGAATCACCTGCTTAGTGTCGGCACCCACGCGCTGGACGTTGGCGCCATGGCGATGGTGCTCTACACCTTCCGTGAGCGCGAAGATATTTTCGACATGCTTGAAGCGGTGTCCGGCGCGCGCATGCACGGCGCCTATTTCCGGCCTGGCGGCGTGTATCGCGATCTGCCGGATCGCATGCCGAAATACGAGGTCAACAAGTTCAAGAACGCGCAGACGGTGAAGGAACTCAACGCCGCACGCGAAGGCTCGCTGCTCGACTTTATCGAGGACTTCACCAACCGTTTTCCGGGTTATTGCGACGAATACGAAACCCTGCTGACCGATAACCGCATCTGGAAACAACGCCTGGTCGGGGTGGGCGTGGTTTCTCCCGAGCGGGCCTTGCAACTTGGTTTCAGCGGCCCGATGCTGCGCGGTTCGGGTGTCGAATGGGACTTGCGCAAGAAGCAGCCCTACGATGTTTATGACCGCCTCGACTTCGATATTCCGGTGGGCGTCACGGGCGACAGTTACGACCGTTATCTGGTGCGCATGGAAGAAATGCGCCAGGCGAACCGCATCATCAAGCAGTGCATTGCCTGGTTGCGCGCCGATTCTGCCAAAGGCGCCGGCCCGGTCATCGCCGACAACCACAAGGTCGCCCCGCCGTCGCGCGAGAAGATGAAGGGCAGCATGGAAGAGCTGATCCATCACTTCAAGCTCTTCAGCGAAGGCATGCATGTGCCGCCCGGCGAAGTTTACGTCGGCACCGAGCACGCCAAGGGCGAGTTTGGCGTTTACATGATTTCGGATGGCGCCAACAAACCCTACCGCGTCAAGCTGCGTTCGGCCGCCTTCCAGCACCTGGCGGCCATGGACGAGTTGTCGAAGGGACACATGCTGGCCGATGTGGCGACCATCATCGGGACGATCGATGTTGTGTTTGGCGACGTCGATAGGTGAGATCATGCTAAGCGAATCCACACTCAAGAAAATCGACCGCGAGGTCGCCAAGTATCCAGCCGACCAAAAGCAATCAGCCGTCATGGCAGCGCTGATTCTCGCCCAGGATGAAAAAGGCTGGCTGGCCCACGAGACCATCGCCGCGGTTGCCGAATACCTTGAAATGCCCGCGATGGCGGCTTACGAGGTGGCAAGTTTCTACAACATGTATGACCTGCACCCTGTCGGCAAATACAAACTGACCGTCTGTACCAATCTGCCCTGTGCCTTGTCGGGCGGCGTGCATGCCGCGGATTACCTGAAGAAAAAGCTGGGCATCGACTTCAACGAAACCACTCCGGACGGCAAATTCACCCTGAAGGAGGGCGAGTGCATGGGCGCCTGCGGCGATGCGCCGGTGATGCTGGTGAACAACAAACACATGCGTTGTTTCATGGCGCCCGAAGAAATCGATCGCCTGCTCGAGGACTGCAAATAATGGCCCTGCTGCAATCGATCAACCCCTTGCTCTCCGCCGGTTGGCAGCGGGATGCCCACGAGTGGCGTCTGGAAAACGATACCGGCTGGCGCCTCAAGGACTACGAGGCGCGGGGCGGCTATCAGTCGCTCAGGAAAATTCTTGCCGCGAAGATGCCGCCCGACGATGTCATCGCCGAAGTCAAGAAATCGGCGCTGCGCGGACGCGGCGGGGCGGGCTTTCCGACCGGTCTCAAATGGAGCTTCATGCCCAAGGCGGCGCCGGAAAAATACATCGTCTGCAATACCGACGAAGGCGAACCTGGCACCTTCAAGGATCGCGATATTCAGCGATTCGACCCGCATGCCGTCATCGAGGGCATGCTCATCGCCGCCTATGCGGTCGGCGCCTGCCGCGGTTACAACTATATTCACGGCGAAATCTACGAGCTGTACCAGCGTTTCGAGCAGGCGCTGGACGAGGCGCGCGCCGCTGGTCTCGTAGGCCAGAACATCCTTGGTTCTGGTTTGAACTTCGAACTGTACGCCCACCAAGGCTGGGGCGCCTACATTTGTGGCGAAGAGACCGGTTTGCTGGATTCCGTCGAGGGCAAGAAGGGCCAGCCGCGCTACAAGCCGCCATTCCCCGCGAACGTTGGCCTCTATGGCAAGCCCACGACGATCAACAACACCGAGACCTTCGCCTCGATACCCTACATTCTGCGGGATGGCGGCGATGCCTTCCTCAATCTCGGCAAGCCGAACAACGGTGGCACCAAACTTTTCTCGGTGTCCGGCCACGTAAATCGGCCGGGTAATTTTGAAGTGCCGATGGGCACGCCCTTTCCCAAGCTGCTCGAAATGGCCGGTGGCATGCGCGGCGGCCGCAAACTGAAAGCGGTGATTCCAGGAGGATCGTCGTCTCCGGTGCTGCCCGCTGACATCATCATGGATTGCACGCTCGACTACGATTCGATCGCCAAGGCCGGTTCGATGTTCGGTTCCGGCGCGGTGATCGTGATGGATGACACCGTCTGCATGGTCCAGGCGCTGGAGCGTCTGTCCTGGTTCTATTACGAAGAGTCCTGCGGCCAATGCACGCCCTGCCGCGAAGGCACCGGCTGGCTTTACAAGGTGATCCATCGCATCGAGCATGGTCTGGGCCGTCCAGAGGACCTCGATCTGCTCTCTGATGTTTCCAATAACATCATGGGCCGCACGATCTGCGCGCTCGGCGATGCGGCGGCCCTGCCGGTGCTAAGCTTCACCAATCACTTCAGGAGCGAGTTCGAGTATCACATCGAACACAAGAAATGCCTGGTGCCGCGCGATGTGCAAAAAGCCGGTAGCACCTTCCACACCCGTTTGATGGCGGGGGCAGCATGCTAGATTTTGAAATCAACGGCAAGGCCTTGCAAGTGCGGGACGGCACGCTGGTTATCGAGGCCGCCCATCAGGCTGGCATCTATATCCCGCATTTTTGCTATCACAAGAAACTGTCCATCGCGGCCAACTGCCGCATGTGCCTGGTGCAGGTCGAAAAAACCCCCAAGCCGATGCCAGCCTGCGCAACCGTCGTCACCAACGGCATGAAAGTCTTCACTCATTCCGATCTGGCGGTGAAAGCGCAAAAGAGCGTGATGGAGTTTCTGCTGATCAACCACCCGCTCGATTGCCCGATCTGCGATCAGGGCGGCGAGTGCCAATTGCAGGATCTGGCGGTGGGTTACGGCAGTTCCGCCGCGCGCTTCCAGGAAGAGAAGCGCGTGGTGCCCGACAAGAACCTTGGCGCGCTGATCAGCACCGACATGACCCGGTGCATCAATTGCACCCGCTGCGTGCGCTTTACGCAGGAAATCGCCGGCCTGATGGAACTGGGGCAGGCCTTTCGCGGCGACCGCGCCGAAGTCATGTCCTTCATGGAAAAAACAGTCGATTCCGAACTTTCCGGCAACGTGATCGACCTTTGCCCGGTGGGCGCGCTGACCTCCAAGCCCTTCCGCTACTCGGCCCGCACCTGGGAACTGGCGCGGCGCAAATCGGTCAGTCCGCACGATGGCCTGGGCAGCAATCTCATCGTCCAGACCCAGCACAACCGCGTCATGCGCGTGCTGCCGCTCGAAAACGAACAGATCAACGAGTGCTGGCTTTCCGACAAGGAACGCTTTTCCTACCAGGGACTGAATTCCGCCGAGCGCCTCACCAAGCCGATGGTCAAGCAGGGCGGCCAGTGGCAGGAAGTCGACTGGAACGTCGCGCTCGACTATGCGGCGCACGCGCTGCGCGACGTGACCAAGAACCATGGCGCGGCCAACATCGGCGCACTGCTCAGTCCGCATGCCACGCTTGAGGAAATGGCGCTGGCCGCGCAACTGATGCGTGGCATCGGCAGCGATAACATTGATTTCCGCTTGCGTCAGTCCGACTTTAGGGCTGACGGCAAACGCCAGGGCACGCCCTGGCTGGGCATGAAGATTGCCGAAATCAACGCGCTGGATCGCGTGCTGGTGGTCGGCAGCTTCCTGCGCAAGGATCATCCGCTGATTGCCCAGCGTCTGCGTCAGACGGCGAAAAAGGGTACGCAGGTTTCGGTCATCCACTCGGCCGATGACGACCTGCTGATCAAATTGTTTGCGCAAGCCATTGCCGCGCCGTCGCAATTGCCCGCTTTGCTTGCCGAGGTGATCAGGGCCGTCGCCGAACTCAAGGGTGTGACTGCTGATCCCGCCTTGGCAAAAGTCGGCGCTGTCGCCAATACGGAAACGGCGAAGAAAATTGCCGCCAGCCTGGTATCGGGCAGCAATGTCGGGATACTGCTTGGCAACTTTGCCCAGCAGCACCCGCAGGCCGCCACACTGAATGCACTGGCCCAACAACTCGCCGCTTTGCTTGGCGCCAAATTCGGCTTCCTGGGCGAAGCGGCCAACAGTGTCGGCGGTTTTGTCGCCGGTGCCGTGCCGTCCGCAACCGGTCTGAACGCCGCTGCCATGCTGGCTGCGCCGCGCAAGGTCTATTTGCTGCTGGGCGCGGAGCCGGAACTCGATTGCGCCGACGGCGCGCGCGCCTTGGCGGCGCTGCGGCAGGCCAGCAGCGTGATCGTGCTCTCACCCTTCAAGTCGCCAGCCGCGCTTGAGTACGCCGATGTGCTATTGCCGGTTTCCCCCTTCAGTGAAACCTCCGGCACTTTTGTCAATACCGAAGGCCGCGTGCAAAGTTTTTATGCCGTGACCAAGCCGAGCGGCGAATCCCGTCCGGCGTGGAAAGTGCTGCGCGTGTTGGGCAATCTGCTCGAACTTGACGGCTTCAACTACGACAGTTCCGAGCAGGTGCGCGATGCCGTGCTCGGCGGCAAGCCTGAATTCGCCACTGGTCTCGACAACGGCGTCACCGGCGTTGCCATGGAACTGTCTGCCGCGACCGGAGTGGAACGCATTGCCGATGTGCCGATCCATTTTGCCGATGCCCTGGCGCGCCGTTCTCCCGCGTTGCAGGCGACCGCCGATGCAGTCGCTCCAGCCGCACGGATGAACGCCGCGCTGCTGGCGAAACTTGGCTTGACGGCGGGCGACCCGCTAAAAGTCGGCGCTGGCGGGACGGCGACCCTGGTCGTTCGACTCGACGCTGGCGTGCCTGACAACTGCGTCCGGATCGCGGCGGCGCATGCCTCGACAGCCGGACTGGGCGCAATGTTCGCAACCCTGACCGTGGAACGCCTGTGATGGAAGCCCAGTTCCTCCAATTCCTTCAGACACAGATGGGCTCACAGTGGCCCACTTTCGAACCACTCTGGCCGGCGGTCTGGGCGCTTCTGCAAGTTGTGTCCATCCTCGCGCCCCTGGTGTTGGCGGTGGCGTATCTGCCGTACTTCGAGCGCAAGGTCATCGCCTTCATGCACGTGCGGATCGGCCCCAACCGCGTCGGCCCTGCCGGCCTGCTGCAGCCGATTGCCGATGCGCTCAAGCTGGTGTTCAAGGAAGTCATTCTTCCGACCAAGTCCAACAGGGGGCTGTATATCCTGGGTCCGATCATGGCTCTTGCGCCGGCGCTGGTGGCCTGGGCAGTCATCCCCTTCGACGCCGGTCTGGTGATGGCGGATCTCGATGTCGGCTTGCTCTATCTGCTGGCAATCAGTTCCCTCGGCGTCTATGGCATCATCATTTCAGGCTGGGCCTCGAACTCAAAATATGCCTTCCTCGGCGCGATGCGCGCGACTGCCCAGATGGTGTCCTACGAGATTTCGATGGGCATGGCGCTGGTCGTGGTGTTGATGGTCTCGAACAGTCTGAACCTTTCAGCCATTGTCGCGGGCCAGAATCAGGGAATGTTCGTCGATTTGGGGCTCGGCTTCCTGTCGTGGAACTGGTTGCCGCTGCTGCCGATGTTCATGGTGTTCCTGATTTCCGGCGTGGCTGAAACCAACCGCGCGCCGTTCGACGTGGTCGAAGGCGAGTCGGAGATCGTCGCCGGCCACATGGTCGAATACTCGGGCATGGCCTTCGCGCTGTTCTTCCTCGCCGAATATGCCAACATGATTCTGATTGCGGCGGCGGTGTCCATCTTCTTCCTGGGCGGCTGGTTGTCCCCGGTGGGTTTCCTGCCGGACGGCATCTGGTGGCTTTTTGCCAAAATTTCGGTGATTTTGTTTCTGTTTCTCTGGTTCCGCGCGTCGTTTCCACGCTATCGATACGACCAGATCATGCGCTTGGGCTGGAAGGTGTTCCTCCCGCTTTGCTTCCTCTGGATTGTCGTCGTCGGCGTCTGGATGTTGTCGCCGCTAAATATCTGGAAATAACGCCATGCGTGCCATGATAAATTTTGTCAAGAGCCTGTTCCTCCTGGAACTATTCAAGGGCATGGCGCTGACCGGGCGGTATTTCTTCGCCCGCAAGATCACCGTGCAGTATCCGGACGAAAAAACCCCGATGGGATTCCGGTTTCGCGGCCTTCATGCGCTGCGGCGTTATCCGAATGGCGAAGAGCGCTGCATCTCCTGCAAGCTGTGCGAAGCGGTCTGCCCGGCAATGGCCATCACCATCGAAGGCATCGAACGCACGGACGCGAATGGACAAACCTCGCGGCGTACTTCGCGCTACGACATCGATCTGACCAAGTGCATCTTCTGCGGATTCTGCGAAGAAGCCTGCCCGGTCGATGCCATCGTCGAAACGCACATTTTCGAATATCACGGTGAAACGCGCGGCGATCTTCACTACACCAAGCAAATGCTGCTGGCCAATGGCGACCGATACGAAGCTGAAATCGCCAAAAACCGCGCGTTGGACGCCCCCTACAGGTAGCAGGCAAATAATGGCCCCCCACGCTCACAAATACATTTCGCTGCCCCCCACAGGGGGGCGCATGCCCCCTTGGGGCGGCCCGGCGGAGGCATGATGGAATTCAAAACCTTCGTCTTTTATGTCCTTGCGGCAATCATGCTGCTGGCCGCGCTGCGCGTGATCACTGCCAGGAACCCGGTGCATGCAGTGTTGTTTCTCGTGCTGTCCTTCTTTTCCGCGGCCTGTCTGTGGCTGCTCCTGCAGGCTGAGTTTCTTGCCATCGTGCTGATCATGGTCTACGTGGGCGCCGTGATGGTGTTGTTCATGTTCGTGGTGATGCTGCTCGACATCGATATTGAACGCTTGCGCCATCGCTTCTGGAGCTATTTGCCGCTGGGGGCGATGATCGGTCTGTTGATCGTGGTGCAGATGGCGCTGGTGCTGTCCGGCAAGTACTTCAGCGCCGAAGTTTTGCCGGGTCATTCGATGCCTGCTGACTACAGTAATACCAAGGAACTTGCCCGCCTGCTCTTTACCGAATACTACTACCCGTTCGAAATCGTCGGCGCCATCCTGCTGGTCGGCATCATCGCGGCCGTCATGCTGACGCTGCGGCGACGCAAGGACACGAAGTATCAGAAGCCCGCCGAGCAAGTTGCTGTCAAGCGCAATGATCGTCTCCGCATGGTCAGCATGGCAGCCGAAAAAGACGAACCATCTGTCGATCCGTCTACCACGGCAGAAAAGCGGGAAGGTCAATAAGCCATGCTGTCACTCTCCCACTACCTGATCCTCGCGGCGATGCTTTTTTGCATCAGCATCGTTGGCATCTTCCTCAACCGCAAGAACATCATCGTTCTTTTGATGGCCATCGAGTTGATGCTTCTTTCGGTGAACATGAACTTCGTCGCCTTCTCGCACTATCTCAACGACGCCGCGGGCCAGTTGTTCGTCTTCTTCATCATGGCCGTCGCGGCCGCCGAAGCCGCCATCGGCCTGGCGATTCTTGTGGCGCTGTTCCGCAACCTCTCGTCCATCCATGTCGATGATCTCGACAGCCTGAAAGGGTGATTCGCTGACATGAAGACCCTTTATCTCATCGTACCGTTCGCTCCGCTGCTGGGCGCCATCATCGCCGGATTTTTCGGCGGGCTGATTGGCCGCGTCGGCGCGCATGTCGTCACCATCCTCGGCGTCACCATTTCCTTTCTGGCTTCGCTGGTCATTTTGCAGGATGTCATGGCCGGCAATACATTCAATGGCGACCTCTACACCTGGCTGGAATCGGGCGGCCTGAGTCTGAAGATCGGCTTCCTGATCGATCAGCTGACGGTCGTGATGATGGTTGTCGTCACCTTTGTTTCGCTGATGGTGCATATCTACACCATCGGCTACATGGCGCACGACGAGGACAACTGGCCGGCCGGCAGCAAGGCCGGCACAAATAGCTACCAGCGTTTCTTTGCCTATATCTCGCTGTTTACCTTTTCGATGCTGATGCTCGTCATGAGCAACAACTTCGTCCAGCTCTTCTTTGGCTGGGAAGCGGTCGGCCTGGTGTCCTACCTGTTGATCGGCTTCTGGTCGACCCGGCCGACGGCCATCTACGCCAACCTCAAGGCATTTCTGGTTAACCGCGTCGGCGATTTCGGTTTTCTTCTCGGCATCGGCCTGATCGCCGCCTATGCCGGCAGCCTTGACTACGCGACCGTCTTCGGCATGTCCAAGGAACTCGCGACCATTACCGAAAGCGTCACCGGTTGGCCGCTGATCACCGCCATCTGTATCGGTCTGTTCATCGGCGCGATGGGCAAATCGGCGCAGTTCCCGCTGCACGTCTGGCTGCCTGATTCGATGGAAGGCCCGACGCCGATCTCCGCGCTGATCCACGCCGCGACCATGGTCACGGCCGGTATCTTCATGGTTGCGCGCATGTCGCCGCTGTTCGAATTGTCCGACACCGCATTGTCCTTCGTCATCGTCATCGGCGCGATCACCACGCTGTTCATGGCGCTGATCGCCATCGTGCAGACCGACATCAAGCGCGTGGTCGCCTATTCGACGTTGTCGCAACTCGGCTACATGACCATGGCGCTCGGCGCCTCGGCCTATTCGGCCGCCATCTTCCACCTGATGACGCATGCCTTTTTCAAGGCGGTGCTGTTCCTCGGCGCCGGCTCGGTGATCATCGCCATGCACCACCAGCAGGACATGCGCCAGATGGGCGGCCTGCGCAAATATATGCCGATCACCTACGCGACGATGCTCATCGGCGCCATCGCCAACGCCGGCCTGCCGCCCTTCGCCGGATTCTTCTCCAAGGATTCGATCATCATGGCGGTGCAGGCGTCGCAGATCCCTGGTGCGACCTTCGCCTATGTCTGCGCGCTGGCGGCGGTGTTTGTCGGCGGCCTCTACTCTTTCCGGCTGATTTTCTTCACCTTCCACGGCAAGGAGCGTTTTCGCGAGCAGGCGCATGACGCCCATCACGGCCATGGTCACCATGGTGTGCACGTTCCACATGAATCTCCCAAGGTCGTCACCGTGCCGCTGATCCTGCTGTCGATCCCGGCGATTGCTTCCGGCTGGCTGATCGGTTCCTTCCTCTACGGCACATGGTTCGGCGACGCGATCTACATTGCCGATGCGCACGCCGGCATGGCGCAACTCAAGGCGGCCTTCACGGGGGTATTCGGCATGATGGCGCACGGCGTGGTGACGCCGCCATTCTGGCTGGCGCTGGCCGGCGCGGTGACGGCCTGGTTCCTCTACATCAAACGCCCCGACCTGCCGGCGGTCATCAAGCGGAAGTCGGGCGTGCTGGCAACCATCCTCGAAGAGAAATATGGCTTCGACAAGTTCAACGAGTGGTTCTTCGCCGGCGGCGCGCGCGGCCTGGGTCGCGGCCTCTGGAAGGTCGGCGACCAGACGCTGATCGATGGCGTGGCGGTGAATGGTTCGGCGCGCCTGGTGGGCTGGTTCTCCAGTGTCGTGCGCCTGATCCAGTCCGGCCACATCTATCAATATGCGTTCTCCATGATCATCGGCGTGTTTGTGCTCTTGACCCTGTGGCTGAACCGCGCCTAACTAGACAATTGGATAATTGGACACCGTGCAGATGAGTTCGTATCTACTGAGTCTCGCCATCTGGGTGCCGATCCTGGGCGCCCTGATGGTCTTCGCCGCCGGCCCAAACAAGCAACTGGCGCGCTGGACAGCCCTCCTGGTCGCCCTGGCCGGTTTCGCCGTGACCGTGCCGCTGTATCTCGGCTTCGACATGACCGAGCCCGGCATGCAGTTCGTCGAGCAGCGCGCCTGGATTCCCCGCTTCAATATCGAATACCTGCTCGGCATCGACGGCATCTCGGTGCTGTTCATCCTGCTCAACAGTTTCATCACCATCATCGTCGTCATCGCCGGCTGGCAGGTGATCGAGGACAAGGTCGGCCAGTACCTGGGCGCCTTCCTGATCATGTCGGGCCTGATGAACGGCATTTTCAGCGCGCTCGACGCGGTGCTGTTCTACGTTTTCTTCGAGGCGTCCTTGATCCCGATGTACATCATCATCGGCGTCTGGGGCGGACACAACCGCGTCTATGCGGCCTTCAAGTTCTTCCTCTACACGCTGCTTGGCTCGTTGCTGATGCTGATCGCGCTGATCTATCTGTTCCTCTCTTCGGGCGGCAGTTTCAACCTGCTTGAGTGGCACCAGTTGCGCATCGACATGACGCCGCAGATCTTGATCTTCCTCGCTTTCCTGGTGGCCTTCGCCGTCAAGGTGCCGATGTGGCCGGTGCATACCTGGTTGCCGGACGCCCACGTCGAGGCGCCGACCGGCGGTTCGGTGGTGCTGGCTGCCATCATGCTGAAACTCGGCGCCTATGGTTTCTTGCGGTTCTCCTTGCCCATTGCGCCCGATGCCAGCCAGTATCTGGCGCCGCTGATGATTGCGCTGTCCCTGATCGCCGTGGTCTATATCGGCTTTGTGGCGCTGGTGCAGACCGACATGAAGAAGCTGATCGCCTATTCGTCGATTTCGCACATGGGCTTTGTCACCCTGGGTTTCTTCATCTTCAACCAGATCGGCGTCGAGGGCGCGCTGGTGCAGATGATCTCCCACGGCTTCATCTCCGCCGCCATGTTCCTCTGCGTCGGCGTGATGTACGACCGCATGCACTCGCGCAACATCGCCGACTACGGCGGCGTGGTGAACACCATGCCGAAATTCGCCGCCTTCTTCATGCTCTTCGCCATGGCCAACGCCGGTCTGCCCGCCACCTCCGGTTTCGTCGGCGAGTTCATGGTGATCCTGGGCGCCATCAAGTTCAATTTCTGGGTCGGCTTTGCCGCGGCGACAACCTTGGTCCTTGGCGCCGCCTACACCCTGTGGATGTACAAGCGCGTGGTTTTCGGCCCGGTGGCCAACAGCCATGTGGCCGAACTGACCGACCTCAATAGCCGGGAATTCCTTTTCCTGGCCCTGCTGGCGTTCTGCGTGCTGGCCATGGGCATTTACCCCTATCCATTCACTGAAGTGATGCATGCCTCGGTGGACAACCTGCTCAAGCACGTAGCTGTGAGCAAGCTGTAAGCGGCGAGACGAGACAAGCGATGCTCAAGAATTTTGTAATGCCCGATTTCTACCCGGCCGCGCCGGAGATATTCCTGCTGGCGATGGCCTGCATAATCCTGCTGGTGGATGTGTTTCTTGGCCGCTCGCAACGCTGGATTACTTCCGTTCTGACGATTCTTACCCTGGTGGGCTGCGCGCTCATCACCTACCTGACCATGGACGGCCAGGTGGTGCTGACTTTCAGCAACATGTTTGTCGACGACCTGCTTGCCGACTTCCTCAAGCTGCTGGTTTATCTGGCGGTGATTGTCGTGGTGGTCTATAGCCGGGGCTACCTGGTGGCGCGCCAACTCGACAAGGGGGAGTACTACGTCCTGGTGTTGTTCGCCACGCTGGGCATGATGGTGATGATCTCGGCGGCGCACTTCCTGACCCTTTACCTCGGCCTGGAACTGATGTCGCTGTCCCTGTATGCCCTGGTGGCGATTGATCGCAACAGCGCGCGCGCCACCGAGGCGGCAATGAAGTATTTCATTCTCGGCTCGCTGGCCTCCGGCCTGCTGCTCTACGGCATGTCGATGGTCTATGGCGCGACCGGCACGCTGGAAATCGGTGGCGTGGCGCAGGCCCTGCATCTGGGCGTCGCCAACAAGACCGTGCTGGTCTTCGGCCTGGTCTTTGTCGTTTCCGGTATTGCCTTCAAATTGGGCGCCGTGCCTTTCCACATGTGGGTGCCGGACGTCTATCACGGTGCGCCGACCCCGATCACGCTGCTGATTGCCTCGGCGCCCAAGCTGGCCGCCTTTGCCATGGCGATGCGCATCCTGGTGTATGGCCTGTTCGAACTGGCCGAGCACTGGCAGGCGATGTTGATGATTCTGGCCGTGCTCTCCATCGCGCTCGGCAACCTGGCGGCGATTGCGCAGACCAACATCAAGCGCATGCTGGCCTATTCGGCGATCGCCCACATGGGTTTCATGCTGCTTGCCCTGATGAGTGGCGTGGTCGGTCCCGACCGGCACTATGCCCTGAACGCCTACAGTTCCGCGCTGTATTACGCCGTGGCCTATGTGCTCATGTCGCTGGCTTCCTTTGGCATGGTCTTGCTGCTGTCGCGCGCCGGCTACGAGGCCGAGCATCTGGAAGATTTCAAGGGCCTGAACCAGCGCAGCCCGTGGTTCGCCGCCGTGATGATGGTGACCATGCTGTCGATGGCCGGCGTGCCTTTCTTCGTCGGCTTCTTCGCCAAATTCACCGTGCTGATTGCCGCCATCGATGCCGGCTACATTGCCGTGGCCGTCTTCGCCGTGATGTTCTCTTTGGTCGGCGCCTTCTACTATCTGCGCGTGATCAAACTGATGTATTTCGACGCGCCGGTCGACGCCGCGCCCATCGTCGCCAGCCTCGACATGCGTTTCCTGCTGTCCTTGAATGGCATCGCGATCGCCCTGTTCGGCCTGTTCCCGAACGTGCTGATGTCGCTGTGCACTTACGCGCTGCTCCGCTCGCTGTAGGCCGGGCTCCCTCTTCCCGCGGGAAGATGAGCGCGGGACTTAAGTTGTTTTCTTCCGGGCCGTTAATTTGCTCATGCAAAACGGCCTGCAATTTGAAAACTATTCCCTGCGCCAGCAACTGGAAGCGCTGCTCGGTGAAGCGCGACGCAACGAAGACAAGATGCGGCGTTTCGACCAGTTGGAGCGCAGCCTGATTGGCGCACGGTCGTTGACGGAATTGCTCCGTGTTTTGCTGGAGGATTACCGGGCGGCATTCGACATTGAATTCGTCAGCCTGGCGCTGCTTGACGAGGAGTATGAGGCGGCGCGCATCCTGGAGGCGAGCACGGGTGGTGCCGCGCTCCCCGGCTTGTTGCTGCTCCAGTCCGTCGAACTGCTTGAGCCGCTTTATACAAACGGATATTCAACCTGTCTGTGCGCTTTTGATGCCCGGCGCCACGGCCCCCTGTTCGACGCGCCGACCGGCGCCATCGCCTCGGTGGCCCTCTTGCCGCTGGTGCGCCAGGGGAAACTGATCGGCAGTCTGCAACTGGGGAGCATGGCCAGCGAGCGTTATGACGCCGCCGCCGGTACCGATTTTCTGGATCGTCTGGCGGCCATCGTCGCCTTTTGCCTCGAAAGCGCGCTGACGCAGGAACGTCTGAAACGGGTCGGGCTGACCGACAGCCTCACCGGCGTGCAAAACCGCCGTTACTTTGAACATCGTTGCCTGGTCGAAATCAGCCAGGCACAGCGTCACCGCCAGCCGCTGGCCTGCATGTTTCTCGACATCGACAAGTTCAAGCGCATCAACGACAGTCATGGCCACCAAAGCGGCGATGCGGTCTTGCGGGGCGTGGCCGATGTCATTCAGGCGCAACTGCGGACCGGCGACACCATCGCCCGTTACGGTGGCGAAGAGTTTGTCGTGCTGCTACCGCAAACCGCCGCCTTGCATGCACAGGAAATCGCCGAACGTATCCGTGTCGCCGTGGCGGCCCGACCCTTTCGGTCGCAATCCGACCAGGCGGTGCCCGTCACGATCTCTATCGGTCTCGCCATGCTGCCGCTGGATGCGGCAGCGGGCGAGCCCGCTGTCCAGGCCGAAATGCTCGTCGCCGCCGCCGACCGGGCGCTGTATCAGGCCAAACATGGCGGGCGCAACCGCGTGGTCAGCGATTTCATCTGCCCGGTGCGGAGCGAACGCGAGACGTGGCAGGGCAGGGTAGCGCAGTGGCTATCCGGCGTGCAACGCCAGTTTCGCGGCGCGTTGGCGCAGACAGCGCGATAAGTACGCCGTCCCCAGGTTGGCGGCGTTACGGCTATCGCCGTCCCCAGCTTGGCGGCGTTCCGGCTATCGCCGTCCCCAGGTTGGCGGCGTTCCGGCTATCGCCGTCCCGCCAGCGCCGACTTTTGACGGGGTCGGCTGAAAAGAAACCGGGAAAGCTGCAATTTCCGGGATAATCACGGCCCGCCCAACGTACAACACCCCAATGTCCATCCAATGGTTCCCCGGTCACATGACCTCGGCGCGCAAGAAGGCTGCCGAAACCATGGCGCGCACCGACGTGGTGATCGAAGTGCTCGACGCCCGCCTGCCCGAGGCGAGCAGTAATCCGCTGATCCGCGAACTGCGTATCGCGCGCCAGCGGCCCTGCCTCAAGCTGTTGAACAAGGCTGATCTTGCCGATCCCGCCGTGACCCAGCAATGGCTCGAGCATTACAGTCGCCAGCCGGGTGTGAAGGCTGTCGCGATTTCGTGCAAAAAGCCGGGTGATGCGGCGAAGGTGCCGGCGCTCTGCCAGCAACTGGCGCCGCATCGGGACGACAACGTCAAGCCGCTGCGCATGATGATCATGGGCATTCCCAACGTCGGCAAATCGACGCTGATGAACGCGCTGCTGAAGCGCCGTATCGCCGCCGTCGGCGACGAGCCGGCCGTCACCAAGAGCCAGCAGAGCTTCGATCTCTCGCTGCGCCAAACCATCATCGACACGCCGGGCCTGATGTGGCCGAAGATCGAACACGATGCGGATGGCTTCATGCTCGCCGCCAGCCACGCCATCGGCCGCAACGCGGTGATCGATGCCGACGTGGCCATTTTCCTTGCCGGCATTCTGCTGGCCCGTTATCCGGCCCTGTTGGCCGCGCGTTACAAAATGGATGTCGTGGCCATGGATGCCGTCGCTGTCGTCGAAACCGTCGCCCGAAAACGCGGCTGCATCATCAAGGGCCGGGGAGGGGAACTCGACCTGGAAAAGGCCGCGATGATCCTGCTGACCGATTACCGCGGCGGCGCGCTGGGGCGCATCAGCCTCGAAACCCCCGAATCACGCGCGGCAATGCTCGCTGCCGCCGTCCTGCCAGCGCCGACTTTGGACGACGAATGATGGAAGCGCGCCTCACCGAACTTGAAGTCAAGCTCGCCTTTGCCGAAGACCTGCTCGAAACGCTCAACCACACCGTTTATCCTAAATTCCTCTGTTACCCCAATCCCGAAGCCAGACAAAGCGAAGTCAAACAGAGAGGCGAAGGGGATTTTGGCTTGGCCGCGATGATTCTCTCGACGATGTAGCGCACAAGGGCGCGCCAGCGTT
>Ga0208244_100371_pt1 | contig 48337 bp, 46 predicted proteins | sample SubbioCR12Aug_5A_FD_184828 | JGI IMG/M metagenome (GOLD analysis project Ga0208244, IMG submission 184828) | Serpentinite rock and fluid subsurface biosphere microbial communities from McLaughlin Reserve, California, USA - CR12Aug_5A (SPAdes) | ecosystem: Environmental > Terrestrial > Deep... | reverse complement strand
GGAAGACGACTGACTCCATAACGCTCTCCTTGCTCCTGGAGAACGTTATACAACATTGTTGAATCTGACGCCAGCTTTTTCTTTATTCGGTTGTCAAAGAGCTTTTTTCAAAGAGCTAAAGTGTTACGAAAAATGAAAGGAGGAAACGAATATGTGTAAGACAAAGAAAGCCTTATTAATTACCCTGATCATTGGATCCCTTATTATTGGAGTTGTTCGAACCACTTGGGCTGGACCAGCAGAGGACACAGCCCAGATGGCCGAGCAGTGGTTTAAGTATTTCTATGAAGGGAACGCCGAGGCAATAGCCAATCTCTATGCTCGTGATGCAAGCTTCTGGGGGTTTCTTAATCCTTTCCGGCTTGAGGGCAGAGATGCGATCCGGACCTTTTATGCTGGTACCTTCAAGATGTTCCCGATCCGTGTTGTTGTTAAGAGATATTTCTATAACCAGGTTTATGACAGCACAGTTGTAAGAAACTATTACTTCACAATGACTTTAGGTGATTCTAAAGGCAATGTGAGGAACTATCATGGTCGCTCAAATATTGTGTATATGATAGTGGACGGACAAAGGGTGATTGTTACTCACCACACCTCTTTACTACCCTCTCCCCAATAGCCAAAGAAAGGGCGATTAAAAAAGGGGACAGGCTACTTTTTGGCATCAGAAATTTTCAAGAAAGTTGCCTGTCCCCTTTTTCTTAATTTTTAAAGTCTCTTTTCTATTTCCTTATAAACCTTTTTTTTCTGTGAATGATACCGAGCACCCAAACCTCTTCATCCACAATTTTGAAGACCACCCGATAATCCCCAACCCTTAACTTCCAATAGCCACGGAGTGTTTGGGGAGCACTTGGACATCCAATCACACTCGGTTAGCATTTTATTCACTTATGAACACCTATAGGAAAAGGGGGGTATAAGTTTTTTTAAGTATTTTTGGCGTTGACTTTTTTGAATTAGGTTTGTACAATATGCTCAATTTGTACCAATTGAAGGAGTTCTTGATGAAAAATATCGTTTCCATTAGCAACGCAAGGAAGGAGCTTCCAAAAATAATTAGGGAAATAGAGAAACATCCTGAAGCCATTTTCATGATTACAGTCCGCGATGAGGCTGTTGCTGAGATTCGGTCTGCACGGACGATGGTGGAGCCAGGAGAAGCGGTTCAAAAATTGCTTCGCCTCAGGAAGAAACTGTCTTCCGGGGTGAAAGAGCAATCCAGAGAGCCTATTTCCAAAAGAGTCAAGGACTATCTTTATTTGAAGGGAAATGGATGATCGAATTTCCTGGCAATCGAGCCTTCTGCGATACATCCTTTTTGTTTGCCTCTCTTTATCCCAAGGATATTAATTATGAGCGGGCAGGTCAAATCCTTGAGGAAGCTTTGAACCAGAAGATTTCTCTCTGGACAACGTGGGATATTATTAGCGAAACCGTCACCCTCCTTCTTTATCGATTTAACTCAAAAGCAGCGATCCGGTTTCTGGACGAGATCAAGCCCGTTCTCAGGATCATTTACTACGATGATTCGGTCCGAGACGAAGCTGAACGAATATTTCGTCTTTTTAGTAAGGACAAGAATCTTTCTTTTTGCGATGCCATCTCTTACGTTGTGGTAAAAGTAATCCTCAAGGATATTGTCTGCATCAGTTTTGATGAAGACTTCTCCCGTCTCTCCCTCAGAGTTATCTATTGAGCAAAAAGGGCTTGGAGGATTTAAAGATTGTAGCCTGCCCCCTTTTTCTTCATTCTAATCGTTGTAATCATTTCATAATCCGTGTAATCAGAGATTTCTGGGCTTTTTCAGAAATCTCATTTATTGTTCTTGACAATCCATACCCGAACCCAACATATAGAATTATTTCCTTGAAGATGACCTGAAGGCTCCTATAGAAAGCGATCAAAGTGATAGTGATCTCCAATAATGTCCAAAGAGGATTGAACCGGGGTGGTTCCGATAGTTCAGTCAGAGGCGAGGTCTCAAGAAGGCCCACCCTGCTACTGATAGCGGCTGCTACAGGTTCAAAAGTCCGCAATAAAGCTTTTGGAATAAAATTACCGCTCTTAGGATATCCCGCCATCGGTCTTGGAATGATCTCTGCTCTTACCCCTGATCAGTTTCATATTCAGCTTGTCGACGAAGCCAACGAACCCGTTCCCTATGGGAAAAAAGGGGACCTGGCGCTCATCGTTGGCCTGACCCATCACATGCCAAACGGTTACGTAATTGCTGACCGTCTGCGCTCTGAGGGGACGAAAGTCATATTGGGCGGTATGCATGTGACCGCACTTCCTGATGAAGCATTAATGCATGCCGATTCTGTCATTGTGGGTGAGGCCGAAGCAGTGTGGAGGGAGATTCTCGAAGACTTTGTTAAGGGATCGCTTAAGAAAAAGTATTTCGGCCGGGAGGTGAATCTTGCCGAGCTTCCTCCTATGAGGCGCGACCTGTTCAATAAAAAATTCTACTATCCGGGTCAAATCCTTGAGACCACACGGGGCTGTTCCGTGGGTTGCGTTTTTTGCGGTGTGCAGAATTTTTTTGGCACAAGATTCCGGGTTCGCCCGCCCGAGGCCATTCAAAGGGAATTGATGGCTTTATTCGGACCAAGGCCGCCGCAGACGCGATGGAAGAAGTGGTTGGCTCGACACTGGCACCCTGATATCCCCTATTTTGTGGAGAGACGACTTCTTTATGTGATGGACTCCAATTTTATCTCAGATCTTGGTCATGCCCGTGCTGTATTGAAGGTTTTCAAGGAATGCGACCTCCGGTGGTTCGGCCATGCAAGTTTCAATCTCATGCGGGATGATAAACTGGTTGATCTTTTGGCCGATTCAGGATGTTTAGGCGTAAACATCGGCTTCGAATCACTTTCACAAGCAAATATCGATCATATGCATAAGTTTCCAAATAAAACCGCTGAATATGCCGAATGTATCAAGCGTCTCCATGAGCGCAAAATCGGAGTGATGGGCACCTTTATTGTTGGCTTTGACGAAGACACCCCGGAGGTTTTTAACCAGATCGTTGACTTTGTCATGGAAAACCGGTTGGAAACAGCCTTTACATTGATTCTCACTCCCAAACCTGACACCATGCTTTTTAATCAAATGAAAACCCAGAACCGCATATTCAGTCACAACTGGCGCGATTACGATGAAGGCACAGTCACTTTTATCCCGAAGAACATGACTCCAAGGCAACTCCATTCGGGGATGAGATCGGTATGGAGTCGCGTCTATTCATGGCGGGGAATATGGCGAAGGGTTATGACCAAACCCAGGGTGCGGCCTTTCTTCTACCTACCGATGAACCTGGGATTTAATAGGTGCACTCGCTTGATATGTTCTGAAAAGATTTGGCCTGCTCCTAACCTGGAACAGCATCTTAATGCTGGGACGGCCGGATCATCTCAGTGAATATGCCTAAAGCGCTTCTTATTCATGCAACCGATAAATCACTCCTCGTGGCGGAACAGCCGCCGATCCCATTCCCGGTACTTGGCCTGATCACAGTAGCCACACTATTCCCCAGGGGTTGGGAGGTGGCGGTGATAGACGAAAGCATGGAAGCTGTTGATCTGGAGGCCAGCGCTGACCTGGTGGGAATATCAACCCTCACTCTTGACGCTTACCATGCTTATGAACTGGCCGACCACTTCCGCGCCAGAGGAATACCCGTTCTGATGGGCGGCATGCACCCATCCGCCATGCCGGCGGAGGCTTTGAAACACGCCGATGCCGTGGTAGTGGGTGAAGCCGAGAATGTCCTTGACCGTGTTTTGTCAGATTTCAAGGATGGCAGGATGCATGGCGCTTATAAGAATGAAAATCTTCCGGACCTTGCTGACGTGCCGCGGCCACGGTTCGACCTCCTTCATCCCAGGCATCGCTATTTTCTTCACTCCGTGCAGGCAACGCGCGGCTGCCCTCGTGACTGCGAGTTCTGCTCTGTCACGCCATTCTTCGGGCACCAATACCGATTGAGGCCGGTGAAGGAAGTGATTGCCGACCTCCAGGCCTCGTTTGAAGAGGCCCGCTCAAGGACGGTCTTCTTTGTCGATGACAACATCGCCGGCCGGGCCGATTACGCCAGGGAATTATTTGAGGCGCTGATACCCCTTAAGATAAAATGGGGAAGTTTTGCATCCGTAACGATGACCCGCGACCGTAAACTGATGGAGTTGGCGGCGAAATCCGGATGCATCGAACTCTTTATCGGTTTCGAATCCCTCTCACAGAACAATCTGGATCGCTCCAACAAGTCGTGGGTTCGTGCCGACAGGATGCAAGAGTACATTAAGATTTTTCATCATTACGGAATCATCGTTGAAGGCGCTTTCATCTTCGGCCACGATGAAGACCGTAAAGATGTCTTCCGCAGAACTGTCGATTTCGTCCAAAAGCATAGCGTTCAGGTGCCCGTGTTCGGTATCCTCACCCCTTATCCTGCGACCCGGCTCAGAGCCAGACTTGATGTGGAAGGCAGGCTACTGCCGGAAGCCACGGACTGGCGACTCTACGACGGTTCGCATGTCCTGTTTAAACCCGCTCACATGACGCCGGAAGAACTTGAGGAGGGTTTTCTTTGGGCCAAGAAATTCTGTTGTGCGCCTCGTTCCATCTTCGGCAGGATGTTCCGTGCGCCACGAGCGAACTGGCTTACGGCGGTGGGCCTTAACTTCTCCATGCGCTCTGGCAGGATGCAGCAGATAAAGGATCGTTGGCCACGTTCCAAAGGTCCGCTGGCCAAACCTGGGACATGGTGAAACGGGACGTTATCCCGTTTCATAGTCCATATTCTTTGACAGCCATCTCTCTCATCTTGAACTTCTGGACTTTTCCCAATGGGGTCATTGGGTACTCTTTGACGAATTTTATGTATCGGGGCAGGTGGGACTCCGGAAGTTTTCCTTTGGCATACTTTAGAATCTCCTCTTCAGAGGTCGAAGCTCCCTCCTCCAGCTTAATCCAGACTGCAATCTCTTCTCCTAACGCTTTATCAGGAACTCCAAATACCTGGGCATTCGATATTCCCGGAAAGGCAAATAAGACTTCTTCGATCTCCGAGGGATAGATTGTCTCCGTTCCTTTTTGGATGACTTCTTTCAATCGTCCAGTGATCCTCACATAACCCTTCTCATCCATCGTGGCCAGATCTCCGGAATGGAGCCAGCCCTCCCGATCAATGGCTTTCTCTGTGGCTGCGACCATTTTATAATAACCCTTCATATTTAATCCCCGCGCGCAGAGTTCCCCTGCGATTCCCGTTGGAACCTCCTCCCCGGTCTTGGGATCCATAATTTTCACCTCCACATTGGGAAGGGGTCTCCCCACGGTCGAGACGCGCAATTCCAACGGATCATCGGGTCTCGTTTCTGTAATCCAGGAAGAAGACTCCGTCAGTCCATAACCGAGAATGATCTCCCTCACCCCCATTTCTCCGACCACCCTTTTCATCACCTCCAGGGGGCACTGAGCGCCTCCCATGATTCCGGTTCGAAGGGAGCGGATATTAGTTGTGGCATATTGGGAATGCTCCATCAGGCTCATGAAAGCTGTCGGAGAACCATAAATGGCTGTACAATGCTCCTTTTCAATGGCTTCGAGAATCTTTCCCGGTTCAAACGTTTCGGAAGGAAGGATGACTGTTGCTCCTTTGATGATGGCCGCAAGGGTAACACAAATGCATCCAAACATATGGGAAAGAGGAACGGAGAGACAGAGCCTGTCTTTCTCGGTCAGTTTCTGGATCTCCGCACTGGCAAGGGATGTATTGATAATTCCAAAATGCATGGACATCACTCCCTTGGGGGCTCCGGTCGTCCCTGAGGTGTAGAGGAGGGTGATGACATCTTCGTCATGACAGGATCGCTGTTGTTCGGTCAAAACCTTATCAGGGACCTCCCTGCCCATCTCAGAGACTTCCCTCCAGTTGAGCATGCCGTCCAATCTTCGATCCGATATGAGGATGAGATGCTTTAGTTCCAGGAGCGCCGAAGAGTTTAATAGTTCCGGGGAAGGACCTCCAACCTCCGGAAGGAGCTGACGGATGATCTCTACATACTCAGATCCTTTCAACCCTTCGGTCATGACGAGAGCTCTTGAATCCGATTGCTTGAGGAGATATTCAAGTTGCTGGAGCTGGTAATTGGTATCGACGCTGATTAAGACCACCCCGATCTTTGTTGCCGCAAACTGTGTGACGATCCATTCCCAACGATTGGGGGCCCAGAGGGCAAGATGATCGCCTTTCTTCAAACCGAGCTTTAAAAAACCCTTGGCGAGTTGATTGACGCGATTCAAAAATTCTTTGTAGGTTAACCGCACCCCCTTCGAGACATCCACCAGAGCTTCATTCTCCGGAAATCTCGAAGCTACCCCTTCAAGAAGTTCTCCTATGGTTATTTTTAATGGATCCATTTTTGCACCCTCCTGATTACATAGAAAATAGAAACGAATAGCACGAATGATAGCTAATGACACGAATAGGGTTTATTCGTGGGATTCGTTCGTAGTAGTCATTTTCATCATTCGTGGGAGCCCTTCGGGCATTATGAATTACAAATATAACGATTTAGGGTAGGAAGTCCAATATTTTTTTTGAGATTTCTGAAAAAGCCCAGAAATCTCTGTGATTAAGAGAGCAAAAGGTAATTTTTCAGAGCTCTCTATTTAGGGATTCGACATCTTCGCTTTTTGTGCTATAGTCTATTCCGATTAGACAACCCAAAAGTTATTTAAACCATCTATAATTGATGGATTCATAAAAGGTCTGAACAGACTATTTTCTGTCATTCCTGCACAAGCAGGAATCCAGTTTTTTATGTTGTTAGAATTCTCTGGATTCCCGTTTTCACGCCTGCGCGCTGAAGCGCTACGGCGCGCAAGCACGGGGATGACCACTTTTTACGATGTCATCTTAATTGATCGGGAGGGAAAGATGGACGAAAAACTTAAGGAGGCGTTTCACAAGATTTATGAGGCGGAGGCAAAGGCGGCGCTCCGATTAAAAATCTTTGCCAAGAAGGCGGACCAGGAAGAGCTTCCTCAAATGGCAAAGCTCTTCCGCGTGATCGCTTTCAGCGAAGAGATTCATGGTGAGAGGGCGCTCCGAATACTCAGAGAGATCAAAGACACCGACACAAATCTTAAAGAAAGTTTCCAGTCGGAAACAAGCATTGCAGGTGTGGCCTATGAAAATTTTGTCGAGCTTGCGGAGGAGAAAGGGGATACAACATCATCGCTGATCTTCTCCAATTCGAGAGATGTAGAAGAGGGCCACGCCAAACTCTATAAAATGGCGATCAACCACCTGATCGGAGAACGGGAGACCATTTATTATGTGTGTCAGGTGTGCGGTTATGTGGCGGACGGAGTCTGTCCCGAAACCTGCCCGGTCTGTTCAGCCCCCAAAAACCAGTTTGTGGAGTTTAAATGAGAGAGAAAATGATATTCGACATTGAGAATCGCCATTTCTTCCTGAAACTTTCCCTTCCCTGATTTTAGAAAAAGGTGTATATTTTAAGCGCAAAGTCCTAATGGGGATAAGTTTCAACCCTGATGAATAATTCATCCTGTAAATTATCTCCATTCTATATAATAATGTAGAAGCAGCACAAAAAAAACGTTGGGCTGCAAGAAAAGGGATCGACTTGAAGGACTTTACAAAACCAATACCGCAAGCCCTCCTGAACATCGAAGAGAAGAACCGATCGAATCTCTTCGCATGGCGCGGTCAGTTTTCGCCGCAACTGATCGAATGCCTACTGGATGCATATTGCCTGCCGGATTCCATAGTTCTCGATCCGTTTGCTGGAAGCGGAACGGTCTTGTATGAAGCAGCGGCCAGATCGTTGAGTGCATTCGGATTTGAGATAAATCCTTCGGCGTGGAGCTTCAGCAAAGTCTACGAATTCGCCAACATGAAGCCAGCCGAACGTGAAGCGGTCATTGCTGAACTCCGAAGCAACGTCGAGCATGAATTCCCAATCGTGCTTTTTTCAGAGGACAGTGTACCTGTCGAGGCCGTCGAAGAACGGGTTATCCACATAGGCCAGTCAATCAACGACGGGGCTAAAGTTCTGTGCAATGCTCTCATCGTGCTACTGGACATATTCAACAACCAGATCACAAATAGTTTTGTCCAAGGCAAATTGACGGCATTGGCAGAAATGGTCCGCAGACTGCCGTATTCGCCCAGACCGATAAAAGCAGATTTACAGGATGCGAGGGCTCTCCCTCTTGACAACCAATCCGTCGACTTTGCGGTAACATCCCCGCCGTACCTTAACGTCTTTAACTACCATCAGAATTACAGAAGATCGGTTGAGATTCTCGGCTGGGACCTGCTCCGTGTAGCCCGGTCCGAAATCGGGTCCAACCGGGCAAACCGGGGAAACCGTTTCTACACAGTCGTTCAGTACTGCATCGACATGGCTACCGCAATGCAGGAGCTCGCCAGGGTCCTCAAACCGGGCGCTAGAGCGGTCCTCGTGGTTGGATACGAATCGAAGGTTCTTGGTGTGCCGTTCCACAACGCAGACATTGTCGAGCAAATCGCCGTGCAATCCGGGGCATTTGAGGTAATGCTTCGCCAGAACCGGGTGTTCACTAATCGTTTTGGAGATGCCATCAGGGAGGACATCCTCAACCTGCGTCGTGACGCGTACACGGCTAACTCAGATCTGCCTTCCATCGTGGGCAGGTCTATTGCGAGGAAAGCTTTGAACGCAGCGTCCAGCCGTGTTTCAGACAGCAATCGTCCCCTACTCACAGATGCTATGGGGCAGATCTATCGAATCACCGGAACCCCGATTTTCAACAGCGTGAGTTACTCCGACTACCATACCAGAGAAAGTGTCATGATTGTAAGAGAGGAAGGTGAAGCACCCATGAGCAAAGAGAAACCCACACTGCCAACCCCGCATCTCGACAAGTTGAAGGCACTACTTGAGAACCGCCGGCTACCGGCTGTTGACAAGCCGAGAGTGGAAGTGGCCTTACAACGTTACCGAGAGTGGATAGCAAACCTTGAAGCAGTGAAAGGCGGCCAGCGGGGTGCCGTGCAACGACTAGTCGATGCGACTAATCGTTACAAGTTATCGGTTGAGTTGGACTTGATATTCGACAGTCCTGGGGAGTTCCTCTACCGCCAGAAAGGACAACTCAAGCTGGACAACACGATCCTTGAGGAGTTCTTGCCCCAGCTTTTCTACCGTGGCCTGAATTTGGCCGATGGCACCTTTGAATTAGGACCGCGAAAGACGTTTGCTGGACTGAGTTTCAGTTCGTCTATCGCAAGCCCTGGAATCGGAGGCCGTCCCAGTCTCCGCACAAAGGATCAGGATTTTGTTTTGGGAAAACGCCTCTACATGATGACGTCGTTTCACAAGGACTTCCACGAGGCAGAGCGGATGGAGTCATACCTTGGCTACGTATGCGCGGAGTGCAAGACGAACCTCGACAAGACGATGTTTCAGGAGGCCGTTGCAACAAGTCGCGACCTGAAAATGGCAGTGCCTTCGTCGTTATACTTCCTCGTGTGCGAGTTTCTCGACAAGACACCTGTCTCCATCACCCCAACGCACATTGATGACGTGTTGATCGTGCGCAAGGCGAAGCGGATGTCGTCGAATGTTCGACAGGAATACCGGAGCGCGAAAGAGCGAAAGGCACATCGGGGGGAATATGTCGTGTTCCTTGAGTCGGCGAAATACTACGCCGACGTGTTCCAGCGGATGATCGACAAGATCCAGGGCCTCATTGATGTGGCAGACCCAGAAATGGATGCCGTATTGAAGAAGGGGTATTTTTGAGGTGAGAAAGCCCAACCATCGGCTGCATGCGACACTTCACAGCGCGCCTGAGCCGTAGCGTTGGGCGAAAATGGAAAAATAGAAATAAGAAAAACACCTTGCATCTGTGTTGCGATTGTGATACATTGAAGTTATGAAAACCTCAGTCGTCCACGCACGGATTGAGCCGCAAACAAAGCAAAAGGCAGAAGGGGTCCTTCGGAAGCTTGGCCTTACTCCCACGGAGGCCATCCGTATCTTCTACAGGCAAATATCTCTCCGTGGTGGCTTGCCTTTCCCTGTCGCGATTCCGAACGAGCTTACGGCCTCTACTTTGGAGAAGAGCCGTCGTGGCGAAGACACTCAGGAATTCGAATCTTTGGAGGCAATGTTCAAGGATTGGGAGAAATGAAGAAGGTCTCCCAGACCAGGCAGTTTTCCCGGGATGTCAAACGCATGCGGAAACGAGGGAAGGACCTGCACAGGCTGCAGGAGGTTGTCAAGCTTCTGGCCGAGGGCATCCCGCTTCCATCAAACTACAGAGACCATCCGCTCACGGGACCGTGGCAGCCATCACGCGACTGCCACATTGAAGCCGACTGGATCTTGATTTATACAACCGATAAGGAATCGCTTCGGCTTGAACGAACCGGCACGCACAGCGACCTTTTCAAGAAATGAGATCGTCCAAGTCACTCCAGCGGATGGCTCTATTGGCGGCCTCTGATTTTAATAAATCAGTCCTTGCATGATCCACTGAAACCATTATTATTTTCGACAGGAGGCAAGAAGAATTCGGAAGAACGAAAAAATAGAAAGTGAGATTCAGGGTTTGTCACCATCTGAACTTGCGGTGTTTCGAAAGTGGTTTCGGGAGTTCGATGCTGAGGCATGGGATTGCCAAATAGAAGAAGATATTCAAGCAGGTAAATTAGATTTACTGGCAAATGCGGCACTCAAGGCTTTCGAACCTGGAAAGTGTAGTGAAATTTGAGACATTTAGCCTCTCCTGAATTCTGGGCATGCTATAGAGCGTTGCCGAAGTCTGTCCAGGAACTTGCCGACAAAAGCTTCGCATTGCTCAAAAATGATCCTCATCACCCGTCTTTACATTTAAAAGATCCAGCGCTTTTGGTCCGCTCGTATCGGCTTTTCTTACCGCGTGTTGGGTGTTGATATACCATATGAAAAAAGAAAAGAAAGAACAGGTATTTGCGCTTTGCGTTGAGAACAAGGACTGTGATGATTTAGAAAAGCGTAAGATCTACAAGGTTCTGCCAGACGAGGGAGCAGAAAAAGAAGGTTACCTCAGGATAATCGATGAATCAGGTCAAGATTATCTTTACCCCCAGTCCTTTTTCGTTCTTGTACAGTTGCCCCGCGAGGCGCAAGAAGCACTGAGAGTGGCAATCTAAGATATTCCTTTTTACCCAACCTGGCGCTTCACCTGGCCGCTATTTCGCTACGCTCCGGCAGCGGGTCAGCTTTAAAAAACCTTTCTGATAAATTGCTTAACAAGGGAAATTTATCCGGATAAAATGCCTTTACTGTGAAAATTAAAGGCTCATCCCGCATCCATGAAGGCGATATCGGCTCGTTGCAAGCTCTTTTAGAAGACGGGCCAGTTAAAAAATGTTTTATTGTTTGCTTGGAAAAACAGCCCCGCCAGCTGACAAAGAATATTGAGGCGGTACCCTGGCAGATGTTTATCGAACGGTTATGGTATGGTGAATTTGAATGAATATCAATTTAAACCTGAAAGATTCCTTGTTCGACCGGTGTTAGGATCTTGTAGCCGTCCTTGGTGACCGCTACCGTATTTTCAAGTCCTACCGCTCCTTCTCCGGGGAAGACGATTTTCGGCTCCACAGCAAAGGTCATCCCTTCTTCGAGAGGATAAGAATGGCCCTGGGCGATGAAAGGCAATTCATTCAGCTCCAGCCCTATTCCATGTCCAATGAAACGGGTCTGGAGTCCCGGTGGTCCCAAATAACTATCCTTGTAACCCAACTTTTTTGCCAGTTTTAGAGTTCTCATAAAGATTGCCTCGCCATCCGCTCCTGGTCGAACCTCATCAAGGACAGCATCATGGATCTCTCTGCAGGCTTTATAGGCATCGATAAATTTCTTTTTCATCTTTCCAATGGAAAACATTCGGGTTTCGTCCGCCTGATAACCGTGAAAGCAGGTCCCAAAGTCAACCAGGATGGGCTCGTGGGCCTTCATCTTTCTCATGCTTGCTCCAACCGGAAAAGCAGGGGAAAGCCCGAGCCCCCCCATCGGAGAATCCGACTGGCTCACGATTCCTCCATTGGGACCGCTCAGAACGTGCCAGGTGTAAGCCTCATAGTTTAGGGCTCTCACCCTGAGAAGCCCTTCATGGCCATATCTCTTTGCGACCGCCTCCAGGAGGCCCCCGAACTCGATCTCCGTCATTCCCTCTTTAAGGATTTTCGTTGCTTCCTCATAAACCTTCTTTCCAATCTCGCCTGCCTTTCTCATCAAATCGATTTCGAAGGGCGATTTTATCTTGCGAGCCTCCCGGAAAACAATGGAACCATCCATCAACCTTGCCCCTGGGAAAAGCTCCTGAAACTTGAAATAGTCCCTCACCGGAAGGAGATCGAACTCCAGGCCCAAGTTTTGAGGGAGTTTTTTCCAATGTTTCCGAATGAGCGATGGAACGTCACGGATCGATTTCAATGAAACCACATTCTCCAAGGGCGATTCCACCTTGGCCCTTCCCAGCTCCCTCTTGATCATGAGCAGAGGCTTTCCTTCCAAAGGCAAGAAGAGAAAACCGTCCTGGGTTGTTCCAGAGAGATAGTAAAAATCCATCTTCTGAACAACAAGGAGTGATTCGATATCCTGTTTCCTCATTCCATTCCTGACTCTAGTGAGACGGTTCTCTATCTCCTCGTCAGGGATATATCTAAAACCCAGAGAGTGACTTAATTTCTGAAATTCCTTTTTGACCCAATCTCCGTGATTCATTGTCTTCGCTGTCCCCTGCCTCTATTCACTTTAAATTTTTAATTCATCCAACTTCTCGGTGGATAATATGACACCGTTCACCCTTCGAGAGCCTCAGGGCAAACGGTCTTTTCCGAATGTCCTGAGCGAAGTCGAAGGAAGGGCCCTGCACAAACGGTTTCTCCGAATGTCCTGAGCGAAGTCGAAGGAAGGGCCCTGCACAAACGGTTTCTCCGAATGTCCTGAGCGAAGAAAGCTTTTCGATGTCAGATGGGGAGGCTGATGGTGAAATAGGTGCCTTTTCCCTCTTTGCTTTCGACCTTAATCTCCCCGCCGTGATTTTTGATGATCCCGTAACAGACCGAAAGGCCAAGCCCTACCCCTTTGACTTTCTGTTTGGTGGTGAAAAAGGCTTCAAAAATCTTCGCCCGACTCTCTTCCGGAATCCCCATCCCCGTGTCCCGGATATGGATCAAGACTTTATCCCTTTCTCTCCCTGTTCCGACCGTAAGGGTCCCTCCCTTCGGCATGGCCTCCTTCGCATTCTTGAACATGTTGAGCATCACCTGCCTCATCTGGTTTGTCGAAGCCATCACTTCCGGGATCTTCTCGTCGAAATAAGTCTTCACCTTGACATTGGCCTCCTGCATCTGTTTGTCAACCATCAGGAGAATCCCTTCCAGCAACTCATTCAGATTGACGGGTCGCCGTATTTCTTCTTCGGGCTTTGAGAAACTGAGCATATTGCGAAGCATCTCGGCAAGCCTGTGTGTTTCAGAAAGGGAAAGCTCCAGAATCCTCCTCCTTTTGCTCTCCGGAGGGATTTCGGTCTTGAGAAGGTCCAGAGTATTCATAATGCCGTAGATGGGGTTGTTCAACTCATGGGCGATCTGGGAGGTGAGCCTTCCCATGGCCGCCAGTTTTTCGGACTGGAGAAGGGCCTCTTCGATCTCTCGGAGATCTTTCTCCATTGCCAACTGGTGCCTCAGGTCGGTAAAAATTCCGACGCTGGCCAACTCCTTTCCCGTCCCACCGTAGATAAGGGCCGCCGAAAGTTGAATGGGAATTTCTTCCCCTTTTTTATTGACGACATTGAGCTGGGTCGGGGTGAACTTTCCTATCCCCCCGAATTCCGGACTCCTGAGCTTCCTCATGATCTCCTTGGCAACTCCCTCAGGGTAGATCTGGGTGATATGGATCTTCCCGATCACCTCTTCGGCAGTGTAGTTCGTCAAGTTCTCCGCCCCCTTGTTAAAGATGATGATGTTGCCCTTCATATCTGCGGCGATGATTCCATCCACCGAGCTTTCGATCAAATTCATGAAAAATTCATTGGCCTCCCTCAGCTCCCTCTCCATTCTCTTGCGGTCGGAGATATCAATATTGATTCCTTCGTATCCGATGATCACACCCTTTTCATCCCTTTTCGCATGGGCTGTGAGGAGAACCGTAATCTTCTCTCCGCCCTTCTTCTTAAATTCCACCTCCAGATCCTTACAGAATCCCTGTCCTTCGATCAGCCTCTGGAAGGTTCCCCGATCTTCTTGACTGACATAGAGATCTCTTGGGATATCGATTTCCAAGAACTCTTGTTTGTCATCGTATCCCGCCATCTCCACCAGGGCTTGATTGCAGTCAATAAACTGCCCCTCTTTGGTGCTGATGAAGAGGCCATGCTGAACCCTTTCAAAAAGGTTGCGATATTTTTCTTCAGAATCTTTTATCTCTTTTTCAAACCTTTTTCTCTCTGTGATATCACGAATGTAGGCGTAGGTCTTGATCCAGCCCTCCTCCGAGCGGGTGGGAGCAATGCAGACCTCTGTCTCTTTGGCCCGTCCTGGAGGAGTCTGAAGGACCATTTCGATGCACACCTTCTGGCCGACCCCTTCTCCCCGCATCACCATCTCCTCGAGAAACTCCTCATCCCTCTTGCCGATCAGAGAAAAAAATTCTCGCCCGAGAACCTGATCTTTCGGGATGCCCAGGATCTCAGCCGCCATCTGGTTCGCAAATTCGATCTTGGATTCTTCGTCGAAGACGATGATCCCATCGTCTCCCATCTCGGCAATCTTCTCAAAACGCTTTGTCGCTTCACGGACCTCCCTCGCCATCCTCTTCTGCTCTGTAATATCCCTCAGATAGGCGTAGGTCCTCATCCCGCTCTCTTCTATCTTGGAGATGGCGATGCAGACCTCCACATCCTTCTTCAGGCCTTTCGCCGTCAACACCTCCATCTGTGTGCAGACCCGTCTGCTCTCATCCTCTTCCACATCCGAACGCATCTGATTCAGGTAGCCTTTGTCTCTCTCGGTCAGGAGGCTACGGAAGTCCATTCCTATCAGTTTCTCTTTCGGATAGCCGGTCAATTCGGAGGCAATGGTGTTGGCAAACTCAATCTTATACTGCTCATCAAAGACGATGATGCCATCGTCCCCCATCTCAGCGATCTTCTCGAGGCGTCTTGCCATCTCCCGAAGATGTTTTTCCACCCCTTTCTGTTCGTATTCCTTCAACCTTTCCTCAAGCACCGCAATCTTTTTCTCCATGGCTTCCATGCTCATTCCTGTTTCCATACTTCTCTCCTCCCTTGAACGAGCCCTATTTTACATGAAATTTGTAATTTTGGGAACAGTTATTATTAAAAGGAATGCATTCCCGAAACGCAATGTTTGGGTGTGATTGAATAGGATTGGAAACCTGAAACGGGGTGGAAGGAAAAGGACAAGGTCATCCGCCTGATAGAATCGGCATTAAAACTACGGAGTCCTCGTCCTGAATCAAGCTATCGAGACCGCCCACTTTCTCATTGATGAGGATGATGATATTCGTTTCAGGAAAAGGGGAGGGCAACATTTCCCTTAAAGGAATGGGCTTCTCCAAATTCACCTCTTTTTTCCGTGTCCCCACAAGATCTGCCAGGTAACCGAAAAACTTGAGCTCAGCCAACTTAACCCATCATCTCCTTTGATACCTCTTTCAATCCGAGACGGTCGAGTGTTTCTTTAAGAGGGATTCCATTCTGATCCCAGCCACGAAGTTCATAATACCAGGAAAGCATCTGGTCATACTTTTCTCTGTCGACCTTTATCCCCTTTACCTTTCCCTGAGATTGGGCTTCCTCAAACCAGCGGTCAGGCGGGTAATCCCATTTTCGACCGAATTCGGGGATCTCTCTTTTCCAGAAAGCCCGGATCAGATTGTAGTTCCGGTCTCCAAGCTGATAGAGGTCTTCCCATGTCCTCTTCTCTCCGGTAATGGCTTCCAGGTATTCTGGATACCAGTGAAGCCCAAAACTCACCTCAACCCAGGGCAATCGGCAGACCGTTGCCGATTCAAAGAATCCACCCCGGATTCGCTGAAACTCAATCAGTTTCTCCACTTTTGATTTATTATAGGAGAATCGATCGTTTGCTATCTCCCAGGAAATGATCCAGGCATCCTTATGGTGGGCGCCAATGGGAGAGGTTCCAAAGGAGAGGGCCATCCCGGGACAGCCGTGGCAGTTGTAAGCTGATATCTCCAGCCCCTTCACATGCATGGCCCACCTTTGAGAACCTTTTCCGAGGCTTTCTGATGCAGCCTTGACTCCCCGGCATACGAGCTTTCCGAGTCCTTCTCCCTTTCCAATTTCTTGAACGAGTTTTTGGGCCGCTTCAAAATTTCCCCACTTCACCTTCTCCGGTATCAATCCCTTTTCTGAAGCCTCCATGAGAAATCCGATGCCGCTTCCCAGGGAGATCGTATCCAGTCCCCACTCATCGGCCATCCGGTTCAACAGGGCTACTTGTGGCAGACTTTTCAATCCGATATTGGGCCCCAGCATTCCCACATTTTCGTAATCGAGTTCTGCCTCCTGGTTGTTTGAATCCTTGATGATATGGCCGCACTGCATGTTGCACATGGGGCACCCTTTGCGACCTACATGAAGCTGATCCAGAACATAACCATCCATCTCTTTCGAGAATTCAAAAACCCCTTCCCTGTAATTGAACGTCGGAAGGCATCCGTTTTCATTGCTCCATTCAAACGCCTGCATGGTCCCCTGTTTCATCCAGAATTCGTAGCTTTCGTTTCCCTTGATCTCCTCATATCCCTTTTTGCCGAGCTCCCGCAGTTTGGCATCATCAAAGTTGGAAATATTTCCGGTTCCCTTGATGACGATCGCTTTCAAGTGCTTGGACCCCATGACAGCGCCCATTCCAGGCCGTCCGCCTGCCCTTCCCCGCTGAGACATGACCGTTGAAATGGGGATGAGGTTTTCTCCTGCAGGCCCGATGAGAAGGATCCCGGAATTCTTCCCGTGTTTTTTCTCAAGGAGATCCTGAGCCTTAAAGGTATCCTTCCCCCATAGCTCGGGGGATTCAACCATCTTAACGTTTTCATCCTCGATGAGCAGGGTGCAGGGTTTCTCCGATTTCCCTTCAACCACCACGACATCATAGCCTGCTTTTCTCAGATGGACGGATGCCATGGTCCCGATATTTCCATCTCCATAACCGCCCGTAAGAGGACTCTTCGAAGCGATCACCATCTTTCCCGAACTGGGAAGGGATTGCCCGGTGAGAGGGCCTGTTGAAAAGATGATCTTGTTCTTTTCGGACAGGGGATCGATGTGTTTTACCTCATCCCACAAAAGTTTGATAGCGAATCCCCTCCCTCCCAGGAAATCCCTTTGGGTTGAATCGGGGATCTCCTCTTTGGACACCTGACCATTGGAAAGATTTACTCTCAATAATTTCCCGGCATACCCTTTCATTTCTTCCCTCCTTATGTGAATCCAACACTTCTTTACATACCCCGTTCACCCTGACCTTGTCGAAGGGCGAACTAATACAAACGCAATTGATTTATTGTTATTCCCGAATTCGAGATTCCGAAACAAGTTCGGAATGACAAACTTTTTCTTGTCATGCTGAACTCGTTTCAGCATCCCTTTTAATGCGTTTGTATTAGATTAAGGAGTTCCGTTCATGGTTCGACATGCCTGTCCTGAGCACACCGTTCATCCTTCGAGAGCCTCAGGACGAGCGGTGTGCCGAAGGGCTCACCACGAACGGGCTGTAAATTGATTATTGAATCACTACTCAGTATATCTCAATTCGCTGTCCTTTGCCTTCCCGTATCGCCTTTTCGTAAGCACGATGGGCTGTGACCACATCCTCCATGGCAAATCCTACTGATTTGAAGAAGGTGATCTCTTCGTCAGATCTTCTTCCCTTTTTCCGGCCTGTGACCAGATCTCCCAGGTCGCCATGGATGGCTTCTTTCTTTAATTTTCCTTCGCTCATTGGAATGAGCAGGTCTCCTGCCTCGCTGAGACAGCCCTCATAGGTATCGACCACAATCATGGCCCTGAGAATGGTCTCGTCATCCGCCTCGCGCATGTCAGGCCGGAAGGCTCCGATGGCATTGATATGGGCTCCGGGCTTTAGGTCCTTCCCTGAAAAGACCGGAGTCTTGGAAGTGGTTGAGGTAACCAGGATGTCGCTTCGCCTCACTGCTTCGGATGGATTGGTCGCAGGATAAACCTTAATAAAAGGCGACATTCTCTGACAGAAATCCTCCAGCCTCTTCTGATCGAAATCGTAAGCCCGGACTTCCTCGATCGGTCTGACCGCCTGAATTGCCCTAACTTGGAAGAAAGACTGAAAACCTGTTCCGATGATCCCCAGAACCTTGGCGTTTTTTCTCGCCAGGTAGCGCGTGGCCAGGCCAGAAGCCCCTCCGGTCCTGATGCCTGTGAGTGTAGCTCCCTCGATAATGGCCAGCAATTCTCCTGTGGTGGGATCGCTCAGCAGGTAAGTCGCATAGATGGTGGGTTTTCCCTTCGAAGTATTCTTCGGAAAGACAGAGACGATCTTCGTTCCGCTCTGTTTCAGTCCGGGGAGAAAGGCAGGCATGAAGAGAAACTGCCCCTGGTACTCCTCGACAGTGAGATGAAACCGAACAGGAACGACACACCGTCCCTCTTTCACCTCCCGGAACCCCATCGCTAAAACATCCAGAACTTCTTCCATTGGCAGAAGTTCTTCCAAATCTTTCTTATTCAGAATGAGCATAGGTCTATTTCACCCCTTGGTCTATCATCTATTGTTCATCATCTATCGTCCCGTAACCCCCCTTCATCCCCCCTTAATTTAAGGGGGGAATAGAGGGGGGTTAGCGTCCATCGTCTTCCGTCCCTCGTCTCTCATCCCTCGTCCCTCGTCTAAATCACTTCCTCCTCCGACACCTTTCTCCTTTCAAGGATCCGCTCATAGCCCAGCGGGCTGACATCCACGGTCTTGTAACGCCTGAGACATATCCACTCCGAAAGGGCTTTGCCCACAGCAGGCGCCTGTTGAAACCCGTGACCGCTGAAACCCACAGCCATGTAGAAGCCCCGGACCACCGGATGCTCTCCGATGATCCCATTGGAGTCCCACTGATTGACCTCATAGAGCCCTGCCCACCCGCTGATCACTTTCAACTCGTCAAACAGGGGAATACGGTGAGCAAGAGAGGGCCAGATCGCTTCCTGAAAATAATTTCGGTCCCACACATAATTGAATCCGGGGGGCTCTTCCTTTCGGGATTTCCCGGTGAGGATCTGACGTCCGGTTTCGTGAAGGAAATAGACCCCGGAGGTATCGATGGTGAGGGGAAGGTCGTAGTCAAAGAGCCGCGGCGGCTTAACAAGATAGACCATCCTCCGCACAGGAACAACCGGGATCTCTATCCCTGCCATCTTTCCCACGTCACCCGCATAGGGGCCAGCCGCATTCACAATCGATGAGGAGAAATAAGTTTTTCCATCTTTTGTCTTCACCCCTTCGAGGTGATCCCCTTTCCGCAGGATCTCCACCACCTCCTTATGGATATACTCCACACCCAGATGTCTCGCCTTCCTCACGAACCCCTGGAGCACGCTGTGCGGATCCATATATCCATCCCCGGCGGAGAAAGAAGAGCCGACAAGGTCCTCCGTGTTGAGATCGGGAATAAGCTGAAGAGTCTCTTTAACATTGAGGAGCTGAGTCTCCACGCCGAGCAACTTTTGAAAGGCCTGATGCTTCACAAGAATAGGCCAGTTCTTCTCGCTTCCCAAAAAGAGATATCCCCTTGGCTTAAAGTCAATCTCCGGCAGCCCCCCCTCTGTCTCCATCCTCTCGCCAAACTCTTGATAGAAGGTAAGACTGTACTGGGAGAGAAGGACATTGACCTCTGTGCTGAACTGTCTCCGGATCCCTCCCACGCTGAGTTCAGTGGAAGCCTTTTCGTAAGTCGGATCTTTTTCAAAGACAGCGATGCGGCCCTTAAATTCGTCATTGGCAAGATGGTAAGCAATGCTCGATCCCATCACGCCGCCGCCGATGATGAGAAGATCGAAATTTCGTTCTCCGTTCATATGAGAAGTTCCCATCCCGGTCTTCCTGATTCCTTATCTGCTTAGCAACAGGTTCGGAAGCCACAGGGCAATCTGGGGGAAGAAGAAGACAAGCGCTAAGCCAACCATCTGGAGAACCATAAACTCCGCCATCCCCTTATAGATATCCAGCAACTCCCACTTAGGAGCCACAGCCTTGAGGTAGTAGGCAGCCATGGCCACCGGCGGGGAGAGATAGGCTGTCTGAAGGTTGACCGCCACCAGAGTGCAAAACCAGACCTTGTCCAGCTTCAATTCATGAACCACGGGAAGGAAGATGGGGAGAAAGATGAAGACAATGGCCGGCCATTCCAGAGGCCAACCCAGGAGAAAGATGATCAACATGAGAAGGGCCAGCATGCCCATCGGAGGAATGGGAAGGGCCAGCATCGCTTTGGCAATCATCGTGCTCGTCCCGAGGCGCGTGAAGATTGCCCCGAAGATATTGGAGGCCATCGCAAGAAAGAGGATCATGCTCGAAGTTTGAATGGTCTTAAAAGTGGCTTCTTTGAGAACACCCAGCGTGAGTTTCCGATAGGCAATAGTCAACAGCAGGGCTCCTGATGCAGCCATGGCCGCAGCTTCCGTAGGAGTGGCCAATCCGGCGATGATGCTCCCAAGAGCCGCGAAGATGATGAATGCCATTGGGACAATGCCTGAGAATAACTCCTTCAGTATCTCTTTGGTGGAAGTAATTCTCTCTTCCCGAGGAAGGGTGGGGCCAAGCTCTGGCCATATTTGGCATTTGATAAGGGAATATCCACAATAGAGACCGGAGAGAAGAAGTCCTGGTATGATTGCCGCAACAAAGAGTTTTACAACAGAGACTCCAACCACCGGACCGATGACTACCAGCATCACGCTGGGAGGAATCAGAATTCCCAAGGCACCTCCGGCGGTGATCACCCCCGCGGAGAGCCTCGTATTGTACCCGCTCTTGGTCATCAGGGGGGCAGCCAACAATCCGATCACGGTCACAGAGGCGCCAATGATCCCTGTGGCTGTAGCAAAGATGGTCGCAGTCAAAAGGACGCCAAGGTATAACGAACCTTTCATCCCTCCGAAGATCGACTGGAAGGATTTAAAGAGGCGCTCCATCAGTCCGGCATGCTCCAGAAGATGGCCCATGAAGATAAAGAGGGGAACAGCGGCGAAGGTCTCCTCCTTCATCAAGCCGAGGGTCTGAAAGACCATCAGGTCAAAGACCCCAATGCCGAATCCTATGTAGCCGATGACAACGCCCAGGATGATCAGCGTAAAGGCAATGGGAAATCCGACAAAAATCCCTGCGAGAAGGGATCCTAAAAGTATCAATCCTAAATATTCGGGTTTCATGGCCATTCCCCCCTCACGGCAGCATAGACGCTCTTTAGAAATTCCGATACCCCCTGAACCAGAAGAAGAAGGGCTGTAAGGGGAATAACGGTTTTGAATGGATAGACAGGGGGCCGCCATGCTCCTGCTTCAGATCTCTCCAGGAGGCTCCAGGATAGGATAGCTTCATCCAACCCTGCGATCAGAAAAAAGATCATTCCCGGGAAGAAGAAGAAGAGATAGAGGAGGGCGTCGATCCATCCCTGCCTTTTGGGTGACCATTTCTCATAAAAGATGTCTGTGCGAATATGTCCCTTATGATAAAGGGTGAAGGCCGCTCCTAACATAAAGAGGCTCCCGTAGAGCATATAGGCTAAATCATATGCCCATATCGTGGGAGTGTTGAATGCGTACCGTGAAATGACCTCATAGGTCAATCCGAAAACAAGGGGAAGGATGAGCCATGCCGCCGCCTTCCCCGACCAGATGCTAACCGTGTCGATAAACCTGGCTGCCCTCAACGATTTAGAAAAGGGTTGCTCCATAAGGGTTCACTCTCTCAGTTTTTTCTTGGAAAACATGGAAAATGGATAATCCCCCCTCGCCCCCCTTTAGTCTCCGACCCAGCCTCCGGCTCAGAAGAGCCTCTGGCTCGGAGAGAGCGGTCTCCGACCCGGAGGGCAAAGGGGGGATGCCTGCCTGCCCCGCCCTCGGTCGGGACCGCCTGCCTGCCGGCAGGCAGGGGGCCGGTAGGCAGGGGGGGATTTGAAACCCATCCTCAAACTAATCTTATTTCTTCTTCGGCCAGTAGTAGTCAGCCACCATCTCATAGGGAATATAGAATTCCCGTCGGTAATCAACCATCTTCTTTGCATAATCTTTCTGGGAGGCATAAACCTTGGCAAAGAACGGATCCTTGGCCACATACTTTGCGGCAACCTTATCCCAGGCCTTCAGGATTTCAATAAGAACCTCTTTGGGTGTCTCCACCATTTTCACGCCATGTTTCGTCTTGAGAAATTCAAGGTCCTTCACATTTTTATCCACCAGTTCGATCCAGGCCCGAAAGAGATTTTCCCTGCTGGCGATATCAACAATGGCTTTCAGGTCAGCCGGCAGTTTATCCCAGGAATCCTTGTTAACGAGAAGCTCCAGCGTGCCGGTATGTCTATGTATGCCCGGTGCGTGGTAAAACTTTACTACATCCTGGAAACCCAGCTCCTTATCTGTGGTCGGACACATAAACGCAGCGCCGTCGATCACGCCCCGCTCCAGTGCGGGAAGGATTTCACCTCCTGGCATGGTGATGACTGTGACACCCGCCTCTTTATAAATCTCTGCTGTCAAACCGCTCTCCCGCATCTTGAGCCCTTTCAGATCAGCCCAGGACTTGATCGGTTTCTTAAACCATCCCAGGGGTTCCGAAGCGATGATATCCGTGGGAAAAACCATCACCTTCATCTTCATCGCATCGAGGTAAAGCTCTCTGTAGAATTCCAGACCGCCTCCGTGATAGAGCCAGCCCGCATAGTCCACATTATCCATGGCAAAGGGGCCGCCTGCCACGCTTGAAAAGAGGTTCGCGGCCGGGTGTTTCCCAATCCAGTAGGCGGACCAACCATGGCCAGCATCAAGGGTTCCCTTGTGAACAGCGCCCAGGACCTCAAAGGCAGGCACAATGGCTCCGGCAGGCATGATGTCAATTTTAAGCCGCCCGCCTGACATCTCTTCAATCCGTTTGGCCAGAGCCACAGCGCTGGTGTGAAGCGCCATTCCGGCCGGCCAGGTCGTCTGCATCTTCCAGGTAATGGTTTGCGCCTCGGTGGTTTTTGGCGTGAAAACCGACAAACCTATTCCGACTAACATTAAAAAACTTAAAAACAATACGGTTGTCTTTTTCATCTTTCCCTCCTTAAAATGGAATCCTCCGTGTCAAATATACCTGATCAAAACCTCCCTGCCTTTTCTTCAAGTTTACCCCCACATCACCTCCTTCTTATGAAAACACTTTCTTCCGGTTCGCTTCCATCATGCGATCGAACCGCTTCACATGATCCTGTATCAGGATTTTTGTTTTTTGAGAATCCTTCTTTTTGATGGCTTCCACAATGCCGCACAGATCCTCGTAGATTCTCTCTGTAACTCTTTTCTCCTTCGGAAGGAATCGGTCGAAATACCTGAAGATATTCTCGTAGACAATCGACAATACGGATTCGAAAACCCGGTTTCCGGCAATCCTTGCCAAGCAGAAATGAAACTGATTGTCCTTCCTGATCACCTCTCTCCAGCTTTCCCTATCTTCCTGGATGAGGTGTTTAATCGATTCGAGAAGAGATGTCAATTCTCTGATGTCCTCTTTCTTCGCTCTTCTTGCCGCCCTCTCAGCGACCGCTCCCTCCACTTCTTCCCGAAACTCAGATAACTCCTTCAAATCGATCTTTTGATACCTCAGCAGAAGATCGAGACTTTCGCTCACGGGTAGAGTATTGACAGGGCAGACAATGGCTCCCCCCCTCATCCCTGTCCGGATCTCGATGAGCTTCTTCTGCTCCAGTGTCCGAAGGGCCTCCCTCAGTGTGCCCCGGCTGACTTCAAAGGTTTCTCTTAATAGCCTTTCACCGGAGAGTCTATCCCCGGTTTTGAGCCTTCCTTCGAGAATGGCCTCCTGAATCTGGGAGACAATATCCTCAAACGCCCGGTTCTGTTTCGCCTTTTTGAATAGAGGGTTCATTTGAAATGGTTAAACCATTACAAAACCTTCAACTATTTGTCAATAGGAAGCCGGGGTCAGCCCTTGACATTGGACATTTTAAAAAGTAGAATTTCTTCTAAAAACTGGGGGCGGTATTATGGCGAGACCATTGCGAATCGAGTATGAGGGGGGATTTTACCATGTGACCAGCAGAGGAAATGAACGGAGGAAAATATTTTATGGGAGTTCCGATTACGAGAAATTCAAGGCTTACTTGAGAGAGGCTCAGGAGAAATATGGTTATCTTCTGCACTCCTATGTCCTGATGAGCAATCATTATCATCTTCTCATTGAGACGCCCCAGCCGAATTTGAGCCAAGTGATGCACCTCGTCAATGGTTCTTATACCAATTATTTCAATAGGAAGAGAGGAAGGAGCGGCCATCTCTTCCAAGGAAGGTATAAGGCAATCCTGATTGAGCGCGATTCTTATCTTCTTGAATTAAGCAGATATATTCATTTGAACCCTGTCAGAGCCGAGTTAGTGACAAAGCCGGAAGATTATCCTTACAGTAGTTACGGGGCATTGATCGCCAAGAGGAAGGAGTCTTTTGTTTGCAGGGATTTGATTTGGAAGATGATTTCCGGAGAGAAAGGGGGGGCTTCTCAGAGATATAAGGTCTTTGTGGAGGGAGGAATGGTTAAGAAGTCGGATAGCCCATTGAAGGATGTTTATGGGGGAGCAATTTTAGGCGGAGAGAGATTTATTAAGGAGGCCTTAGGGCGAATAAATGGAGAGGTTCTTCATAAAGAAGAGGTGTCTCATCGGAGGGAGTTAAAAACTTCTTGTGGGGTTGAAGAAATGATCCGGAAGATTTGCGAACACTTAAAGATGCCGTTTGATGAGTTGATGAGGGAAAAAGGAGAGAACAGAAAGATGTTGATCTATTTAGCAAAGAAATTTACCGGAATGACAAACCGGCAAATAGCTGATCTTTTAGGTGGGATCACCTGTTCAGCGGTGGCGAAAACGTATGAGAGATTTTCTTTAGGGCTTGAGGAGAACAGGGCATTGAGTGAAAAATTAGAAAGCCTTTCCAGACAATTGTCCAATGTCAAGGGCTGACCCCAATGGCTCCGGGGACAGGACAGACACAGGTGCAGATGCCGCATCCCCGGCAGGCTTCGCCGATCGTCACCTCCCCCTCCTTGACTTCAATGGCATTATAAAAGCAGGAACGCATGCACCTTTTACAGTTCGTGCATAACTCCCGAACGATGAGAGCGCATTCACGGGGAAGGGATTCCATCTCTTCGTAGCTCATGGCAGCTTTAGCCGCCACCCCGATGATCTCCCGGACGGATGGATAGCCCTTTCGATCTAAAAATTCTTCTACCCCTTTGATCACCTTTCCGAGATAACCATATCCTTTCAGCATCACGACGGAGCAGAGTTGCACCAGGGTTGCTCCGGACATCAGGAACTCCACTGCATCCTTCCAGTCATAGGCTCCGTTTGTCCCTGAAATGGGAAGGTCGAGGCCAGTATAAATTTTGGATACCCATCGTAAGGTTAAAGGCTTGACCCAGGGCCCTCCGACTCCCGCCCATCCGTGGATATAGGGCTTGCCCGTCTCGATATCGAGACAGAAACCGACAAAGCGGTTGATAATCGTCACGGCTGAACCGCCTGCAGATTGAACGGCCCTCGCCATTTCGACTACATCCGCCACCTGAGGAGTGAGCTTGATGATCACAGGGATTTTCACTGACTTCGTCACCTGATAGGTAATGTCGGAGGCAGCGTTTTTGTCTTGACCCACCAGCATGCCTGTGGGAGTTCCCTTCATCTCCGATGGATGCGGGCATCCGAAGTTGAGCTCGATCAGCCTGATTCCGGTATCTTCAATCATCTTCGAAAGGGTCACCCAGCTTTCGACCGTTGTCCCTGCCGCACTTCCAATGATCACACAATCATGTTTCAGGGCTGAGGCTTGAGCTTCTTTTAACTCCTTCATCCACTCTCCGGGGGTCTCTTCGGCAAGGCCGGTCCGGCCATAAAAAGTGAAAAGCCTCGGAACCTTTCCACGACAGACATTGTGCTCTTCGTCGAGATAGCGAAACTCCGACATTTTTGTTAAACGCCTCAGGGCCTCGGAATCTGTAACTGTTTTAGCTACCAGCCCCCCTGCCCCGGTCTTGATGACCTGCTTCATATTGTGGGCCGAAAGGGTTGGCTCCGCAGAGGCTGCAATAATGGGATTCTTAAAATCGACGCCACAAAATTGAACTTTCAGGTCGGCCATGTCCATTTACCTCTCTACTCAGTTTGTCCCATCACTGTCTTCCCTTGGGGGCGATGGCTGCTTATTCAAAGGTGTTAGACCTGAAGAAAAAAAGGGGAGGAAGTGAACCATTAGAATTTTTTCCGGTGCAAATGTCCAATGTCAAGGGCTGACCCCAGTTTCTTCAGGATTTTTTCCGGAGTGATGGGGAGTTCTGTGAATCTTACGCCAATCGCATCATAGATGGCATTGGCCACTGCCGCAGGCGAAGGGTTGAGCGCCGGCTCTCCGATTCCTTTGGCTCCAAACGGGCCATTCGGATCAATTGGCTCCACCAGGATGGACTTTATCGGTGGGATATCCAGCGGGCCTGGCATGACATAGTCCCTGAAATCGGGATTAAGAACCTTTCCCTTTTCAACGACCATATCCTCCATCAATGCCCATCCGATTCCCTGTGTCACACCGCCGTGAATCTGCCCTTCTGTCGCCTGCGGATTGATGGCCCGGCCAACATCGTGAGCCGCAGTGTAATGGAGCACATTCACATGACCTGTCTCTGTGTCCACCTCCACCTCGGCAATCTGGCAGGCAAACGGGTAAGCGGGCGCAACATTTCCATACTTGGTCACCGGATCAGGAAGGACCGTATCCGGAACCCAGAACCCAGTTCCTACAATGGGAGAGCCGCCTCGCCTGAGCAGACAGATCTCCGCCACTTTCTCAAAGGAAAGATTTCTTTCAGGCTCCTCCTTCACATAGATCTTCCCTTCCTTAGCCTCCAACTCGGAAGGGATCGTCTCAAATATTTCTGCTGCCACTTCGAGGATCTGTCGCTTCGCATCCTGTGCCGCCGCTTTCACGCCATTTCCGCCGAAGACCGTCCCGCGGGTTGCAAAACTTCCCAGGCCAAACGGGCTGATATCCGTATCGACCGGAGCCACCTCAATCCGGTCAAGAGCAACTCCTAACTCTTCTGCAACAATCTGGGCGAAGACCGTTCGCTGTCCCTGGCCCATGTCCGATTCCCCATGATAGACCAGGACCTTGCCTTCCCTTCCGATGCGCACGATCCCTGCTCCTCCATCAAACTCCCGTGAGAAGGCGCGATTTCCTGAGACATGGTTGCAGCAGGCCAGTCCAATGCCGCGGCTAAATCGTTTCTTCCGTCGCTTCTCCTCCCATCCCGATGCCTCTACAGCCTTTTGGACGCACTCTTCTAACCCGGAGGAGCCAATCTGCCAGCCATGGATTGAAACCTCCCCCGTCTTGAGTCCATTCCTGATGCGCAGTTCCGCCGGATCCATATTCAAATGGCCCGCAATCATATCGAGGGAGCTCTCAAGCGCAAAGGTCATCTGGGCATTTCCAAAGCCGCGGAAACAACTCGTGGGAACGGTATTGGTGTAAACCGTGATCCCCTCTGTCCTCAGATGTTCGAAGCGATAAAGGGAATCGACACGGTAACAGGCGGTCGCCACAATGGCCATCGAATAGATTGCCCTTGCTCCGGAACCACCGATGATCTTCACTTCTTTTCCGACCAGCGTCCCATCTTTTTTAGCGCCGACTTTGAGATCGATATACATGGGGACCCGTGGATTGCCTGCCATGAAATCCTCTTCCCGGCTGTTCACCATCCGGATGGGTTTCCCTGTTTTTTGACTCAAGACAGCGGCGGCAAGATGGAGATTCGTCTCCATCTTTGCTCCGAACGCGCCGCCATAGTAGGGAACGACGACCCGGATCTTCTCAAGCGGCAGCCCCAGGGCTTTTGCATAGGTGATTCGCGTCATCGAAGGAATCTGCGTGGCAAGATAAAGGGTCAATTTTCCTGTGGGATCAAAATGGGCAACACAGGCCATGGGTTCGAGATAAGCCTGATAAACCTGATTTGTATAGTAGCGCTCCGAGTGGACGACATCGCATTCTTGAAATGCCCTGTCCACATCTCCTTTGTTCAATTTAAACTCAGAGACGATATTTCTCTCTTTATCATGAATCAGGACCGCTCCGGGTTGCATGGCTTCAATGGGATCGAAGACCGAAGCAAGCTCCTCGTACTCCACCCGGATCAGATCGAGCGCTTCCTCTGCCGTATCCTCATCCACGGCCGCCACGCCTGCCACCTCATCCCCGATGAATCGGACCTTCTCCACAGCAAAGATGTTCCAGTCCTCTGTTCTCGGACCAAAAGGAATTTGGGGCGTATCCTCCGCTGTGACAATGGCCTTCACTCCCTTGAGGCGCCTCGCCTTTGAAGGATCGATATGGAGAATGCGGGCATGGGGATGAGGACTTCGAAGAATTTTACCGTAAAGCATTCCCGCAAGCTGGAGGTCGGAGACGAACTCCGCAACGCCCCGTGCCTTTTCATTCGCATCGATCTGCGGAACAGAATGTCCAACCACGGAATACTTCTTCATCCCTGATTCTCCCTCAATCCCCCTTCATCAATCTTTCCTGTTTACCAGGGAAGAGACCGCCTCGACAATTTTCTGATATCCTGTGCACCGGCAGAGGTTTCCCACCAGGCCTTCACGAATCTCCCTCTCTGTTGGATTCGGATGTCTATCCAAAAGGACCTTTGCTGAGAGGATCATTCCGGGCGTGCAAAATCCGCATTGAATGGCTCCGTGATGGATAAATGCCTCATGGACGGGATGGAGCTTCCCCGCTCCGGACAAACCTTCTATTGTGGTGATTCTTCTGCCATCTGCTTGCAGGGCTAAAACCAGACAGGAGTTGACCGGCTCATCATCCAATAGAACCGTGCAGGCGCCGCATTCCCCTGCCCCACAGCCCTCCTTTGTGCCTTTCAACCCCAGTTCATTCCGCAACACATCCAGAAGCGTCCGGTTGGCCGGAATTTCAAGTTCGAAAAGTACTCCGTTCACACTCAACTTCAAAGGATATTTCATTGAACGTATCCTTTTGGGAGGAAACGGTTTAACCAAATTAAGCACAAAATCCTATCGCGGAGATGGGCAAGTCCCGCCGGGGGCGGGACTGCGTGTCGCAATGCTATTTTGGTTAAACGGTTACCTTCATTCAGATCCCTGTTGGAGGAATGGGAAGGCCGAGGGCTGCTTTGATCGCCCTCTCAACCAGGACCTTGACCATCTCTCTTCGATACTCGGCAGAGGCGCGAATGTCGGAGATGGGCTGACATTCCTTTTGCGCAAGACCTGCCGCCTGACGGATCATATCCTCATCCACCGGTTTCCCTTCGAAAACTCTCTCTGTCTCTCTGATTCTTATAGGAGTCGGAGAGACCGAGCCCAAAGCAATCCGGACTTCTTCAAAACTTCCCCTCCCCGGATCTACGGTCAGCAGAACCGCCGCACTTACCAGTCCAAGGTCCATACTCTTTCTTCGTCCCAATTTGAGGTATGAGAACGAACTGTTGACGGGCGGTTTAGGAACGATGACCTCTTTGAGCACCTCATCCTTCTCAAGAACCGTCTCTCCGGGCCCTGTAAAGAAGGATTCAAGGGGAAGGCGTCGCTCTCCTCTTCCGCTTGCGAGACAAACCTGTGCCTTTAGGACGAGCAGGGGTGATGCAGTATCGGCTGAGGGAGAACCATTGCAGAGATTTCCGCCTAACGTCCCCAGATGACGAATCTGAGGGGAGCCTATTTTATGGGCGGCCAATGCGAGGAGCTTCCATCCATTCTTAAGTAGAGTCGATCTTTCAATATCCGCATGTCTGGCAAGAGCGCCGATCCGAAGTGAATCTCCATCTCTTTCTATCCCTCTCAACCCGGGCAGAGCAAGCAGATTGATCAGCTTCTGCGGAAGGACCAGCTTCTGTTTCATCTGGACGAGCAGGTCCGTTCCGCCGGCAATCAACCTAACATCTTTTCCATACCGGGCGAGTAGGTCAAAGATTTCTAAAAGGGAAGAGGGATTAAAAAATTCAAAACGGTTGAGACGCATTGGGATTTAAAGAATCCGATCCTTGACTGCTGGGAATTCGCTCCGGACGGATGAAACTTTCTCAATATCGATCTCGGCCTGAAGGATGCATTCCTCATCCCCGCCGCTTGCAAGAATGGTTCCCCAGGGATCCACAATCATGCTGTGGCCACAGAACTGAGTCCCCCGGTTCTTTCCCGCGCAGTTGCTCGATATCAAGAAGGCGCTGCTCTCAATGGCTCGGATCCGGTTAAACATCAACCAGTGTTCCAGCCGCGGGTAGGGCCAGCCCGAGGTCACTAAAAATATTTCTGCGCCTTTATTCAACATGATCCTGAAGAGTTCAGGAAACCGGAGGTCATAACAGGTGCACATTCCGATTTTACACAGAGGAGTTTCAACCACAACCACTTCACTGCCACGAGAGAGGAGCTGGCTTTCCTGAGAGCCATATCCGAAGAGATGGATCTTCCGGTACCTGGCGATCAACTTCCCATCGGGGGAAAAAAGAAGGCTGGTGTTGAATAATTTTCCATTCTCCTCCTCCACAAAACTCCCGCTATGGAGATAAAATCCGTGTTCTTTGGCCTTTTGTGACATCCTTCGGGCCGTCTCTCCATTGACCGTCTCTGACTCTTTCGAATAGAGGTCGAAGGAGAAGTAGCCGATGTTCCATATTTCGGGAAGGATGACGAGATTTGCGCCTTTGGCCTGATCCAGAAGCGATTCCACCCGCTCAATCCTCCGGGACTTATCTTCCTCTCCAATCCCTAATTGAATCGATGCGATTTTAAACATCTCCCTTATCTCCGTAGAAAAGTATTGAAAAGGTCCTTTTTAGTCTTAAAAATGTCATTCCTGCGAAAGCAGGAATCCAGTTTTATATGTTTCTGGTTCCCTGCTTCCACAGGGACAAGTCTGGACTCCCGTTTTCACGGGAGTGACGATGGAGGTTTTTTTCTCAGCAACCCTTGAGGTAATCCAGAACTCGAACCTGATAATGACAATTCAACCTCTTCCCGGTTCGAGGATTGAAAAGCTCTGCCTCAAAATAGGGGCCATAAACAAATGTCCCGGTCACGAGGGGAATGGTGCCTGAGAAGATCATGGTTCCATTGAGTTTCTTATGAGTCGATTTATTCTTAACGAAATCCATCAGGTCTTCAGGAGTCATCACAGCTGAAAGCAAAGCTTCCTGATACAGAATTTTTTGACCCTCCTCATTTTTCGTCCACCCTCTCAGGATGATCTCATCCCAATCCCTTCTAACCTCCTTCAGCGGCCAGAGGCGATCCGACATGATGTTCGGGCAGACCTGCTTCGACTTGATGATGCTGACTGATTCCAATTCCCTGTCCGTGTGATCGCTTCCGACCCCGACATAAACCTTCTCCCCGGAGCAGACAAGGACGTATTCTGCTTCACCGGAGGTTCTTTCACTGACCACCTCGATCTCATCATCAAAGTAGACTAATTGAGTGATCATTTCATAGGCCGTGGGCGTCGATTCCGGAGCCGGCACCCCTTCCTTTTTCAGCTCCTCGATGTGGCTTCTCACCTTCTCCTGGTTTCTTCCCGTATAACCGGCGTTGACCATCCGCCTCATCTCAAAATGAATCTCCTCTTCATGGCACATCGTCTCAAGGGTGAATTTCATTCTTTTCAAAGGAGCCCCCTTCTAAATTCCTCGTAAGGAAATGGTCAAGAACAAAAAATGGTTTATGGGTCAGGGTTAAGGTTAGGAGGCCCGTTTCGGTTACCGGTTACGGTTACGTGTAAAGAATTAAGAGACGATTAACGTAGCCTTTTATTAACGATACGGGCCTCGTTGCCCTAGCCGTTAGTTAGACCTTTCCCCAACTATTTGTAATACCTGATTTCAAAGGTGATGCATCCCCTCGGGACTTCATAGGGACCATGTTTCATTCCCGGAGGCCGGCAGGCATAAAATCCCTTGCAAAAGGTCTTCTTCTTGGCAAGGTCGATCAACTCGCCTTCAACGATGTAGACCTCCTCCCAGAAATCATGCATCAGGGTCTGGGGCGTTCTGATGCCCGGTGGGAACTTTAACAGACGAGAATAGGATTTCGTCTCAGGGTCCAGGCTGAGAATTTTCTCCTTGATCCCGAGGGTATCTCCCTCCACGGGTCTCCATTCATATTCGGTGTCAACATCGATGAATTCAATCTCAGGCTTTGCCATATCGCTCCCCCAGTTATCCTTTCTCGTCGGCCAGGTTGTTTTTCATCATCTCGCCGAGGGCCTTTGACCGCCCGGTCGCCACTTCGACCGCATTGATCATGGTCGTCCTCAACCCGCCCTGCTCCAGGGTATGGAGGCCCGCAATCGCCGTTCCTCCCGGAGAGGTGACCATATCCTTCAGTTTTCCAGGATGTTCGCCCGTCTCGATCAACATTTTCGCCGCACCCAGAACGGTTTGAGAGGCAAGGATCAGGGAATCATCTCTTGAGAGCCCCACCTTGACCCCTGCATCTGCCAGGGCATCGATGATGAGAAAGATATAGGCGGGCCCGCTCCCGCTCAAACCGGTCACTGCATCGAGAAGATATTCCTCAATGAAGATCGATTTGCCCACGGAATCGAAGATGGTCTTCGCCATCATCAAGTCTTCTTTGGAGGCATGTTTTCCTCCGGCAATTGCCGAGACTCCTTCCCGGACAGAGACACAGATATTGGACATCACCCGGATCAGTTTTAGCTCTTTTTTAGCGCAGGATTCGATGGCATCGAGCGGCACTCCGGCCGCAATCGAAATGATCAGCTTTGAGAGATCGAGATGTTTGGCCAACTCCTCCACCACCTGCTTCATGATCTGGGGTTTCACGGCCAGAACGATAATATCAGATTGTTTCACCACCTCCGGATTATGGGAGGTCCCCCTTACCCCATACTGTTCCCGGACCGCCTTCAACCTCTCAGGCCGAACATCAGAGCAAAGAATCTGCTCTGGCCGGCAGAGATGGCCATGAAGAAGGCCATGGATCAGGGCCTCGCCCATATTGCCAGATCCCACAAAACCAATTTGTTTATTCCTTAACATGTTGTCTCCTCCTCAAAGGGTTCGCCCCGTTAGAAATGACTCCCATTATGGCTTGAAACCGAGCGGGGAGCTATTTCCAATGGGGTAAAAATTTTTGTGGCAAAAAACCTGTCAATTGTGGTAAATATGAAGAAACATAAAACTGAAATGGAAGCCTGTCAAGAAATAAAAATCTCAACAGGGAAGGAGTTGATATTATGTTTAAAAATATCCTGTTCTGCACCGATTTTTCAGAGAATTCCCATTATGCGTTCACCTATGCCCTCGACCTGGCAAAGACTTACAAGGCATCCCTTCTGGTCCTCCATGTAACACCTCTACCGGTTTATCCAGAGCAACTCTCGATCTATCTTTCCCCTGATAAGCTGGAGGAGCTGAAAAAATCCCAGAAGAACGAGGTGGTTCATCTTCTCGAGGAGAACTATCTTAAAAAAATGAATCGCTTTAAAAATTTCAGGATTGTTTTCAAAGAGGGGGAACCTTTCGTTGAGATTATTCGGATAGCAAAAAAAGAGTCTGCCGACCTCATTGTCATGGGGACTCATGGCCGGACCGGACTGGATCATGTCTTCTTCGGAAGCACGGCGGAGAAGGTGGTACGCAAATCCCCTTGCCCAGTGTTGACCATACGGCTACCCGGGAAAAAATTTAGAATGCCGTAAATGAATGAATCGTTATATGTGATGGGTGAATGTGTCAATTAAATAACGAACCACCAACGCGAGTGACATCTCACGAGTGTGCAAAAAAGTATGTTTCGGTATATCGTCATAGAGGGACCGATCGGCGTAGGTAAAACGAGTTTGACCAGACTCCTCGCAAAGGAGTTTAATGCGCGATTGATCCTCGAGAAGCCTGAAGAGAATCCTTTTCTTTCCCAGTTCTATTGGGATAGGAAAAAGTATGCCTTTCAGACCCAGATCTTCTTCCTGCTGAACCGTTTCCAGCAGCAGAGGGAGATTGCCCAGTTCGACCTCTTCAATCAAATCACCCTGAGTGACTATCTTTTCGCCAAGGACCGGATTTTTGCCTCCATGAATCTGGACGACCATGAATTAGCCCTCTATGACCAGATCTATGGCCTTCTCCATGGACAGATCCCCACCCCGGACCTGGTGATCTTTCTTCAGGCAAAGCCTGAGGTCCTGCATCACCGGATTAAATCGAGAAATACCGCCTATGAGAAGGATGTCGATTTAGAATACCTCAAGACATTGACAGAAGCCTACAACTACTACTTCTTCCACTACGACCAGGGCCCCCTGCTGGTGGTCGATACGAGTGAGATCGATTTTGTCAATCGACAAGAGGATTTCAACCAGCTCATTCGGGAGATCAAGCAGATGAAAAAGGGAACCTGGTACTTCATCCCCATGAAATCAAAATAATAGGAAATTCGAAGCACGAATATCGAAATCCGAAACAATCTTAAATGACCAAATTTTCCCGCCAAGGCGGGATTCCAAACAAGATAGTTTTAAGATTTTGGATTTTGAAAATTCGAATTTGTTTCGAATTGGTCCTGCTGGACGCTTCACCCAATATTCGAATTTCGTATTTATGGGCTAACCTGCCGGAGTTGTTGGTCCACTGTCCGTTTTGGGCGCTTCCTTCGCTGGCGTCTTCTCGGGCTTCTTCGCCACCTCTTTTACCGCCTCCTTGGGGGTAAAAGGGGCGAGAAGTCCTTTTTTGCGCAGCTTTGCCCTTTCCTTTTTCCGTTTTCTTCTTCTCGCTAATACCCGGTCCTTTTCCCGTTGTGGCATAGGTCCTCCTTTTTCAAAAATAAAATCCGAAATCCTAATATCGGGCGAAGCGTCCTCTTAGGACCAATTCGAAACAAATCCAAAATTCGAATATCAAATGCTCGAAACATTTTCTGATGATGTTGTTTTGAATTTTGGATTTTGGTCATTCGAATTTGTTTCGTGCTTCGTGCTTCGAATTTCGAATTTCGCATGACATCTTGGTAATCGACTCAGACAGCTGATCTCTTCCATGGCTTTTTCAGTGAGAGCGGCTGCATCCGACTCTCCCTCTGCGAAAAGAGGGGAGCCAATGCAAATCTCCACCCGTCTCCTCCATCCCTTTCTCTCTCCGTACCGTATCCCAACCGGGATAAAAGGGATTTTCTGTTTCAATTCTTCCTGATATTTCAGGATCATTTGAAGAAGCCGGCTTTTGCCTGCGCCCACGATGTCTCTAAAGTAAGTGCCTTCCGGAAAGATGACGATCTTCTCATTAGCCTTCAGCAGCGTGACGAGCTTTTTGAAAGAGTCCAGTGTCCGGATCGATTTTTCACGATCCACAGGGATTCCTCCTCCCAAGGAAATACATTGGCGGATCAAAGGAAATCGGAAGAGTTCCTTTTTGGCCACAAAATAGAGCGGCGGATGAAAAGCAAGACCCACCAGTGGGATATCGGTCCAGTACTGGTGCTTCGGAAGAATCACGGCAGGGCCCTTTTCCGGAAGGGTTCCTTTCATCCCTATCTCGATCTTGTAAAAGAAGGAAAAGACCAGTCGGGCAATTTTTTTGGTGAGTGAATACACGATGGGGTTTCTTTTCATGTCGGTCGTCTAATTAAAATCTGTCCATAAATTAACAGTTTTCAAGAAGTTCGTCATTCCGGCGAAAGCCGGAATCCAGTCTTTTCGTTCCCGCCAAGGGCGGGACTGGATGCCGGATCAAGTCCGGCATGACGCTGAAAGCAGTTTATAAACAGACTCTAATGGAGAATATCAGGGTATTAGAATCTCAGGAAATCATGGCATTTCCCATAATACTCTGGTCTCCTGATTTCCTGATATCCTATATCAATACGAATCCAAAAGGTCTTCTTTGGGAATTTCCGGGGGAATCTCGACCTTCAGCCACTCCTTCTTCGCCCGCTTAGCAGCAGCCATGCCGGCCTTCAGGGCATCCCGATTCAACTTCTCTGTTCCCTTGGGCACTCGTGCCAGAACTGCTGACTCGATCGCTTTCGACGAAACGATGGGGGTCAGTTGAGACAGGGCGCCGAGAGCCACGATATTGGCCACCATCTCCCTTTTAAATTTCTCTCTCGCGATTCGGGTAAAAGGAATCTGAAAGGCCCTCGGTTGAGGGACCTGTGTGACAAACGTCGAATCGACGATGAGGAGGCCCTCCGGTTTGAGGTCCGGGAAAAAATCATCGCACGATTTCTGGTTCATTACTAAAAGAAGATCGGGCTTCATCGCTTTGGGGTAGTCGATCTCCTCTTCACTGACGATCACTTCGGATTTGCTCGATCCCCCCCTTGCTTCCGGGCCATAGCTCTGAGTCTGGGCGACGAATTGGTGATCGTAAATTCCGATCGCCTCGGCCAGGATGATCCCCATCAGGATGATTCCCTGGCCTCCTGATCCTCCCAAACGAATTTCATACCGATCAGCCATCTTCTTCTCCACTAAGTCCGTCTGAAAATTCTGCCTAAAAATGTTCTGTTTGAGATTTGGAATTTTGGTAATTGGGATTTATTTGGTGTTTGGAATTTGGTGTTTGGATTTTATATTTTCTCCCCATCTCCCCATCACCCTATCTCCCCATCACTTCTTTGGCCCGTTCCTGAATTTTTTCGTATTCATCCTGATAGACCGGAAGTTTCTTGTCGACCAGCACGCCGATTACCATCTTATCCTTCAGCTCCTCCGGTTTCATCCTGGCCGCCTTCTCCGCGGTGACGGCCTGATCTCTCTGCTGTTCCATCATCTCGACAGCCGTTCCCAGACGGTTCTGCCTGCCATACTGGGTATGGCAGTGGGAAATAATCTCGACCACTGAAAATCCCTGCTTTAGAAATGCCTTCTCCATCAGGCTGTCCAGGAGCCTCGCATGATAAACAGTCCCTCTGCCCACGAAGGCTGCTCCTGCCGTGACCGCCAGCTCAGAGATATTGAAGGATTGTTCGATATTGGAATAGACGGTGGTCGTGGACCTCATTCCGTATGGGGTGGTGGGAGAGTTCTGTCCGCCTGTCATCCCGTAGATATTGTTGTTCAGGATGAGAGCCGTCATGTCGATGTTTCGCCGGGCCGCATGGATGAAATGGTTCCCGCCGATGGCCACCGCATCTCCATCGCCCATAATGACAATCACCTTCAGGCGGGGCTTGGCTAATTTGATCCCTGTGGCGAAGGTGATCGCCCGGCCATGTGTGGTGTGAAGGGTGTTAAAATCGACATAAACCGGAAGCCTCCCGGAACATCCGATGCCCGAGACCAGAACGATCTCATCCTTCTCATATCCGATCCGGTCAATGGCCCGGATAAGCGCGCCAAGCATGATGCCGATCCCGCAGCCCGGGCACCAGACATTGGGAAACTTCTTGTCATGCCGAAGGTATTTGTGGATCAATTTGGTGATCTCCGACATCAGGAAACCTCCCGGTAATAATCACTGCAAAATGGCCAGTTAAAAATTAGCAATGCAAAATGAAACCAAAAAACTTTTTCTCTTGTATCAATTTAGCTGTTCGAAATCGTCTTGTAAAATCCCTCCCAACCTCCCTTTTTCAAAGGGAGGAGAAGCATTTCCCCCTTTTGACAAAGGGGGACGAAGGGGGATGAGATCAGTTTTTTCAAAGCACTAAAGTGTTACTTTCTCTTGAATTCTTTGACATTGTTAATTGACCATTGCCCATTGCTCATTTTTCAATGATCTTTATGACACGACTTCCTGGATCCGATTCAATATCTCCATCGGAGTGATGATCGTCCCATCCACTTTGTTGAGGGTAATGACTCTGGCGACTCCCCGGTTCACCCGCTTCACCTCCCGGGAGATCTGGCCCATATTCATTTCGGGAACGATCAGAATCTTCGAGGTCTGGAGAGCCTTCTCCACGGCTGTTCTCATAAAAGGCCATAGCGTAGACAATTTGAGGAGCCCGACCTTCAGCCCCTTCTCCCTGGCTTCGATCACCGCCCTCTTTGCAGAGCGGGCCACACATCCGTAGGCGACGATCGTGATTTCAGCATCTTCCGTCTTGAAAAATTCGGCTATCTGAATTTCTGAGAAATGGGAGCTGATCTTGCGATGAAGCCTGGAGATGAAAGGGCCGATCTCATCCGGCCTCGATGTGGGGAAACCCCGGACATCATGGGTCAGGCCGGTCACATGATAACGGTACCCTTCCCCAAAATTGGCCATGGGGGAGACACCGCTGGGCGTATCTTCGTAGGGGATATACCATTCGGGTGGCATGGTGGGTCTGACCCGGTTAATAATTTCGATCTTCTCCTCATCGTCCAGCGCCATCTTCTCCCGCATATGGCCGACCACCTCATCGATTAAAAGGACGACAGGGGTCCGAAACTTCTCTGAAAGGTTAAAGGCCTGGATGGTCATGTCATAACATTCCCTGACGGTAGAGGCGGACAGCACGATGATGGGATGATCGCCATGGGTTCCCCACCGTGCCTGCATCACATCACCCTGCGCCGGGAAGGTGGGAAGTCCTGTGCTGGGGCCTCCCCGCATTACATTGACGATGACACAGGGGACCTCAGCAATAATGGCCAGCCCCAGATTTTCCTGCATCAGTGAAAATCCCGGGCCGCTCGTTGCGGTCATGGACTTCACCCCTGTGAGGGAGGCGCCGATGACCGCACCAAGGCTTGCGATCTCATCCTCCATCTGGATGAAAGTTCCATCGGTCTTGGGCAATCGAACCGATAACACTTCGGAGATCTCTGTGGCTGGAGTGATGGGATAGCCCGCAAAAAAACGGCAGCCTGCCCGCAGGGCTCCCTCCGCCACGGCCTCATTGCCCTGAAGCAACAATTCTTTCCGGTGAGATTTCTTCTTCTCCCTTTGGTTCTGTCTCTTCACCTTTGACCTCGGCTCTCTTCTTCTCTTTGGTTTTTGTCTCCACAGTGATCGCAAAATCGGGACACCGGACCTCGCACCATCCGCAGTTGGTACATTTATCAATATCCTTCACATAGGGATTACCTGCCTCATCTTTGGCCAGAACCCCGGTTGGACAGAAAGCAACACAGATCCCGCAGCCCTTGCACCATGACTTAAAGATATCGATCCTGGGTGGTTCCTTCATCTTCTTTGGTTCTGCCATGACTCCCTCTGATGACCGACAGGGTCCTCTGTCTTACCCTTTGAAGGATATTCCTAACATAATTTAAACTAAATATAAAAGTGTTGCAAAAATTTTCGATCGGACCGCAACCTTTATTCCAAGCCCAGCTTGTGGCGTCTTCAAAATCTCGAAAATCATTCTGAATTATCGGGAGATCTCACCATTAAGATTTTATTCCCTGACCCACGATGAAAAAGTGATTCCGAATGTGAAATAGAATTATTCCTTCCTCTTAATCCTTCGAGATCGCTTCCGCTATCAACAAAAAAGAGTCCTATTCTTCCAGCGTTCCGTAGTTTTCAGGGTTGATATGATACCGGGGCACACACCTCCCTCCTCAAAGTTCGGTATACCTTTTATCTCCCCTTTTTGTGCTGACGGGCATAAAAGTTAATTGTGAAGTGTTATGTGAGAAGCGCCGATTTCTAAATTGTTGCCTAATATTCTTAGAATTGGGGGCGCATATTCCGTTCTGATAGAAGTTTATGTGGGTTATCATGGATCATCCTTCTCAACTCTCTATAAGAAAAACCCCATTCTCTCATTTTCTCAAGATAAGAAGCAAATCCTTCAACGGGAGATGGATTCGATACCTGACCAAAATCTGAGGATAAGATCACATGGTCAACGCCGATTTCCCTAACCTGCTCACAGACCACCTCCAGAGGTATAGGATTGGGACAGCTTTCGGTTACAGCAAAAAAACTGTGTTCTATTAATGCACCCATTCTTACTGCTTCTTTTTGATGTTCCAGGGGCATGGCCACAACGGATTCAGAGGCATGGGTTACCACTATGCGTCTGACCCCATACTGTACAGCCACTTTTAATATTTCGATAGATTCATCAGGCGAAATGTGACCCGTTGCCAATACGGCATCAAACTCGGCTATCATCTTAAGGATGATTCCACATCCCTGCATCATGACCTGATTCTTGTCGATGATTGTGATACCCTCAAAATCGTTATCAGGTAAAGGAAAGGGGGTCGGTGATTTTCCTCTTCCCCATCTGGCAATATGGTTTTTGGCTCCGTAGGTGGGGAAAAATATCATATCCGTACCGGCTCGGAGAGCAGCTTCCACGGCAGATGGGTTAAGTCCTCCTACGGGTGGATTAAGGGCTAGGGTGCTGAAAAAGTGAGGAACTCCTTGAAACATCTGATTCAGGACAAAACATCGTCCCACTGTGGAAGTAGTATGGTCCTTGATTACCAAGCCTTCCATGCCGGACTGAGCCGCACTTTTTGAAAGTTCAATGACATCCTGGGAACGGCGTATTACATCCGGCCAAGCATGAACATGGAGATCATAGGCTCCGTGTAAAATCTTTTCTGTGGGCACCCTTTTTTAGCTTCCTTCAAACAAGGATTTTATTCTTCCAAAAATATTGAGACGTTCTTTTCTAACCCATAAACAGCCTGGGAAAAAATAGAGATATTTCGGGTATATATGTAATCAGGACCAGTCCCAGAAGGGAGACAAAAAGGAAAGGAAGAACAGCCAGGGAGAGTTCATCCATGGTCATCCCTGTTATGCCCTTTGCAACAAAAAGATTATAGGCAAAAGGGGGTGTAATATAACCAATCACAAAATTGACCACCACAATCGTCCCAAAATGAGTTGGGTCAATTCCAAGTTTAATGGCAATCGGATGTAGAATCGGTGCAAGGATCACGATCGCTGCAGGGGTATCGAGCAAAGAACCTATGATCAGAAATAATATATTCACAAATATGAGGAAGATAAACTTACTATGTCCGAGCTCGAGAATGAATTTTGTGCCGACCTCCGGAATGTTCCAGGAGGCCATTAACCAGGCTGGAAGATAAGCTGCTCCGATAACAAACATGATCATTGCAGAGGTTCTGGCAGTTTTTTCCATACAATCCAAAAGCCCTTTCAATGTCAAGGTCCGTGTCACAAAAAATCCGACCAGGATAACGTAAATACTTCCAATAGCCCCTGATTCCGTGGGGGTGCAAACCCCTCCATAGATCAATCCGAGCACGACAGCGGGGGCGATTAAACCTACTTTTGCCCTCCACGTTGCTCTAAGGATGCCCTTCAAGGAAGGGCCTCTTCCCGAAACTGGGACCTTTTCAATTTTTGCCTTGGTAAAACTCAGGACCATCATGAGAAATGCGAGAACCAGACCCGCACCCATACCACCGAGGAAAAGTTTCGTAATGGATTCCTCCACAACAACCCCATAAATGATGAAGGGAATGCTTGGAGGAATTATTGGACCGAGGATCCCCCCCGAGGCAGCCACCGATACGGCGAACCGTTTTGAATATCCTTTTTTGACCATTTCCGGAATGGCGACCGTTCCAATGGCAGCAACCGTAGCAGGCCCTGATCCGGAGATGGCGGCAAAGATAGCACTGGCGATAGTCGTCCCCATCGCCAGACCGCCGGCTAAATAACCTACCAGTTCATCTGCGAAATCAACCAAAAGTCCAGAAATCTTAGCTTTTTCCATCACAATCCCGAGAAGGACAAAGAAGGGAATAGCGAGATAGGCGAAATGGTTGATCCCGCTTAAAAAGGTCTGGGCAACCATCATGAAATTCTGATCCATGACAATAAGACCGATGATACCGATAATCCCGAGGGAAAATCCTATGGGAATTCCAAAAATGATCAATACGATAAAGAGAATAAAGAGGAGGAGAGAAAGGGTCGCGGGATTCATAGTGAACCCCGCTTTTTTTCTGACGATTTCATAATCTTAATGATAGACAGCAGTGAATAAAAGAAGATCAGCAAGCCCCCTATCGGCATGGACAGATTTAGCCAAAGCATATTAATGCCTACAGCAGGAGTTTTTTCAAAGGGAAACATCACCGCATAGGTATATCCGTATATGACCCAAGTGAGGGAAAACAGGGAGATGATGGTCTGAATAAAGATTGTGAACCCCTTACTTACCCTGGGACTGAATCGTCTTGATAAAAAACTGAATTCTATATGTTCGCCGCTCTGCGTGAGCAAAACCACACCGAGTAATGTGAACCAAACAAAGAATATACCCGCCACCTCTTCCGGCCAGGAAAGAGCACGACCCACAACATAACGGAAGAAAACTTGAACTACGATAAGGATGACCAGCACCATCCCCTGAAGAGATACTAAGAAGACAATGATCTTATTCAAGTATGTCTCAATCAGTTGCATCATTCTGAAATAAGGGTGTCTTTGCGGGGTAAAAGAGACTGTCCTCTCTTCCCCCAGTCTGGACACAAAAGAGGGTTTGGTTCTGTTCGAAATTCATCTCCACTGGAGATTTTTTCCTTGAGCCGCCTGAGAGAATAAATCAAACCTCTGTTTTGCAAAAGTTCTCTTATTTAGAGGTATCTCTTGCTTTGATGATCGTATCTAAAACATCCTTCCCAATTTCATCCTCAAACTTCTTATATAAAGGTTTGACCGCCTCCTGGAAGGGTTTCTTGTCAGGCACATCGTTAATGGCCATACCCGTTGTTTTTAGCTTATCGAGGATATCACTTATAATGTCTTTTAATTTGCTTCGCTCAAAAACTGCCGCCTCTCTCGCAGCCCTCTTAACCATTTCTTTCTCCTCCGACGAAAATTTCTTCCATCTCTGTTCGGAACACATAATGATCAGTGGAGAATAGGTGTGACCTGTGAGGGAGAGGTATTTGGCAACTTCATGGTATTTATTGGCATAAATCACGGGTATCGGGATTTCAAGCCCATCGATCACTTTCTGTTGAACGGCGGTAAAGACTTCGCCCCACGGCATGGGTACGGCATTGGAACCAAGTGATTGGAATAGCCCTATATAGATGGGTGTGGTCATCACACGGAATTTAATGCCCTTGGTATCCTCAGGGGCCTTGATAGGGCGGACATTATTAATCATATGCCTGAAGCCGCCTTCTGAATATCCAAGCCCCACAATATTCAGACTTTTCAGTTTTTCAAGGAGCATTTCGCCCGCTTTCCCATCCAGAACGGCATGGGCGACTTTTTCATTAGGAAATATAAAGGGAAGATCGAGTGCCATAAAAGATTTAATGAATGCTCCGGTGGGCGCATTGGTGATGACCCCTAAATCCATTGTCCCCATAGTCAGGTTTTTGATCATTTCGTTTTCATTGCCGAGTTGCCCGCTCGGGAATAGATTGACCTTATATTTTTCCTTTGTATAAGTCTCGACCAACTCGGCGATTTTCTTCGACGTGATATAATAGGGATCATTCTCAGTGGCTGCCGTCACAAATCCGAGCTTTAATTCAATCTTTTGTGCCGAGGCCTGTGAAAGAAATCCAAAAAACAGGAGAGTCAAAAAAATAAGGGAAAGTAAATTTCTTCTTGTGATAAAGATTTTTAAAGTTTTCATCGTCAAGCCTCCTTTGAAATTTTGTTTGGTGACTCTAAAACTCCTTGGGATCATTTCAAGAGAAGAGTCCCTCCGCACCACTTTCTTTCAACTCCTTGATGAAAAACCTCCTAACCCGTTTGATCCAGGTTAATCCCCAGACGTTTAGCAGCATTCTTCAGATGAGCGAGAACCATCGCTTGAGCCTTGGCAGGATTTCCCACCGAAATAGCCTCGTATATGGCCACATGTTCCTGCTGCACCAACTGGGGCAAATTGGGGCGGCGGTTCGAGTGTTCTCTCGCCTTCTGGATCAGCTCCCTGAGTTTACCGTTTAAAAAACGCATCAAGTCCTGAAGATAAGGATTAGCGGTAGCCCTTGCAATTATTTGATGGAATTCGAGATCAGGATCTGTTCCGTCCTTCCTTTCTTTCACCGCTCGATCCATCCGTCCCAGATACTCCTTGATGGCCTTTATATCCTTTTCTTTCCGCCGTTTGGCAGCCAAAGCTGCTGCGTTCCCCTCCAAGATGATGCGGAGCTCATAAAGATGAGAGAGTTCCGCTAAACTTATGTTACTCAGGTCTTCCAAACGAAATGGACGCTGTTTTTCAAGTTCGGCTATCCTGGCTCCCACCTTTTGTTTGGAATCCAAGAAGCCATCCTGTTTGAGGCGGGCAAAGGCTTCCCGGATGACGGTTCGACTAACACCGAGGTCTTTCGATAAAGCCGGTTCAGAAGGCAACATCTCTCCTGGTCTCAGATTCCCTTTATGGATCTCAGAAACCAAAAAATCGGCTATTTGTTCTGAAAGCCCAGATGCCCTTTTGAACTTTCTTGTGGTCCGAAGTTGACTCATTTCAGTTCTTATTACCATAATGGGCAAAATCTGTCAAGAAAAAAATAGTATTGTCATACAATATTATAATATGCTAATATATACGGAGAGCAAGGGGAATATTCAGTTAACCTTCCAATGTATCTTTTGCTCTGAATCCAAGAGGGAGCATAGACCAGGAGCGGGTAATGGAGGACTGCATAAAACAGGCTTTGATGGAGATCGTGGGGCTGGAGAACTTTACTGATGATTTGATCGAGTTGGTTCCCTATTCCTATGATGCCTCAGACCATGACCATCGGCCTGAGGTGGCTGTTTGGCCAACCAGCACAGAACAGGTTTCCAATATTCTCATTCTCGCAAATGGTCACCTTTTTCCCGTTACACCTCGGGGAGCGGGAACAGGGCTTTCTGGAGGCGCTGTCCCAGTTCGTGGAGGTTTAATTATGGATCTGTGTAAGATGAACAGAATTATTGATATTCGGATCGCCGATCGTCAAGTCATCGTAGAACCCGGAGTGGTCTATGCCGATCTTGAAAATGCTCTTGCTCCCCATGGTTTTTTCTTCCCTCCCGACCCTTCAAGCAGCAGTGTGTGTACGTTGGGTGGAAATGTGGCTACCAATGCAGGAGGAATCCGAGGAGCAAAATACGGAACGACGCGTGATTATGTTTTAGGATTGGAGGCCGTTCTGCCAAATGGGCAAGTGATCAGGACAGGGTCAGGGTGCATCAAGTCTTCCTCCGGTCTTGATTTAACTCGCCTCTTTGTTGGCTCTGAAGGGACCTTGGGCGTAATCACAGAAATCACTCTGAAAATTAACCCTAAACCCATAGAAACAAAGACAAGCTTAGCCTCCTTTTCCAATCTTAGCGATGCCGGTCAATCGGTCATCGAGATCATTCACTCTGGAATTCTTCCAAGTGTCCTCGAATTGCTGGATGAAAATACCATTCAGGTTCTCACGGAACACGGAAAGATAGACCTTCCCCATGCTGCGGCAATGATCCTGGTTGAAACGGATGGATACACCGATGCAGAGACTTCGTTCCAAATGGATAAAGTGATTGAAGTGTTAAAGAGGAACAATGCAACTGATATCCGGATAGCCAGGTCAGCGAGAGAAGCTAAAGAGTTATGGAAGATCCGCAAGTCGATTGGAAGCGTCGCTGCCCAACTTCGAACTCACAACGTCTCAGAGGACGTAACCGTTCCCATTTCAAAGATCGTCGATCTCATGACAGGGATATCAAATATTGTCCGCCATTATGGCTTGCCTTTTGTGATCTTTGGCCATGCGGGAGATGGAAACCTTCACCCTCGAATTATGTATGACCGCTCTGATCCGGATCAGGTTGAGAAACTCCGCATGGCGGTGGAAGAGATTTTTAAACTCACCTGCCGATTAGGGGGGACCCTCAGCGGAGAACATGGGATTGGTTTAGCTAAGGCGCCTTATTTATCCCTCGAGCATGATTCAATGAGAATGAACTTGATGAGGGCCATTAAAAAATTATTTGATCCTAATAATATCCTCAATCCCGGCAAAATGGCATTGAGCAATTAATTGGATGGATGTCTGCAGTCTGTTGAAATTTTACTTTTTCTTTGACTCAACCCTTTCGGAATGCACAGAAGTGGTTAATGTTCTTCATTTTCTACATCTTGATATCTCTCCCGCACTATTCTATTTTTTTATAGATGAAAAAAAGAAAGGGTTGTCAAAGGTTTTCGATGAGGGCTGAGGCAAACTCAGAACACTTGACTTTCTTGGCTTTTTTCATCTGTCTGGCAAGATCATAGGTGACGATCTTCTGTGAGATGGTCTTTTCCAGGGCTTTCACAATGGCCTCCCCTGCTTCCCTCCAACCCAGGTAATCGAACATCATCGCTCCGGAAAGGATTAAAGAAGAAGGATTGATCACGTCCTGGTCTGCATATTTAGGCGCACTTCCGTGAGTGGCCTCAAAGACAGCGGCCCGGTCTCCGATATTGGCTCCGGGTGCCATGCCCAAACCTCCCACCTGTGCGGCCAGTGCATCGGACATATAATCTCCGTTGAGATTGGGCATGGCCAGGACATCGTACTCTTCAGGCCTTAAGAGGATCTGTTGAAACATGGCGTCTGCAATCCGGTCTTTGATCACAATCTTTCCGGAGGGAACCTGCCCCTCCCCGAGGTCGCTCTCCAAAATGATTCTGTCTCCGAATTCCTCCCTGGCCAACTGATATCCCCAATCCCGGAATGCACCTTCGGTGAACTTCATGATATTCCCCTTGTGAACCAGCGTGACACTCTTCCGGTTGCGAGAAAATGCATACTGGATGGCCATCCGAACCAGGCGGTATGTCCCGAATTGGCTGATAGGCTTAATCCCGATTCCGGAATCCCTGCGTACCTTTTTCCCAAACTCCTTCTCCAGAAATTCTATCAATTTCAACGCCTCTTTGGACCCTTCCTTCCATTCAATCCCCGAATAGACATCTTCGATATTCTCCCGAAAAACCACCATGTCCACCTTCTCTGGATTCTTTAATGGACTCGGAACCCCGGGAATATACTTCACAGGCCGGATGCAGGCATAGAGGTCGAGCCTCTGCCTCAGCAGAACATTGATGCTTCGAATCCCTCCACCCACCGGAGTGGTCAGTGGACCTTTAATGCCGATCTTATATTCCCGGATGGCCTCAATTGTTTCCTCAGGAGCCCACTCCCCTTTCAATTGAAAAGCCTTCTCTCCGGCATAGACCTCCAGCCAGTGAACCTTCCTCTTTCCTCCGTAACACTTCTCCACAGCCGCATCGAAGACGCGAACCGAAGCCCTCCAGATATCCGGCCCCACCCCATCCCCTTCAATGAAGGGAATAATAGGGTGATCAGGGACATGCAGTTTTCCGTCGGTGTAATCAATTTTTTCTCCAGACATTTTCTTCCCTTGCTATTTATTTTCTATCTTCTTTACCGGTGAATCCAACCTACTTGATCATTAATTGAATCATTAAATTCAAAAATTCACTGGGAGTAACAATTTGGGTATGATGGAATTCTTTAACAGGAAAGTGGTGGATATTTCCAGTGATGAGGAAATCGGCTTTCGCTTCTAATGCACATTCTAAAAAAGCATTGTCGGCTGGTTCTTTAGCAACGTCATAAATTAAAACTTTAGGCACAACCCATAAAGCACGTCTTGTAAATATAGAAAGAAGTTTTTTTACTTCTGCCTCGTCCAGACCCTTGAATTTATCTCGTGCCAAAACCTCTTTATATTCAGTAAAGATTTCTTTGCTCAAACAAACCGTACAGTCACCTTGAATGAAAAGAGAGAGAGTTAAAGCTGGATTGCTCTGGGGCTTGAGGAGCGCTGAAACAACGACGTTGGTGTCAACCACAATTCGGAGCATATTGTCAATAACTATTTGATAACGTTCACGACATCGTGGACAAATTTAATGCTCAGGACATCGTGGAAAAACGTTCTTTGACAATCGAATAGCCACAGCCCGTTATATCATGAACACCCATTTCATATTTAAGGAGGTGTTCATGAAAAAGAAGATTAAGCAACAAAGGCTAAAAGCTG
>Ga0208244_100370_pt1 | contig 48393 bp, 33 predicted proteins | sample SubbioCR12Aug_5A_FD_184828 | JGI IMG/M metagenome (GOLD analysis project Ga0208244, IMG submission 184828) | Serpentinite rock and fluid subsurface biosphere microbial communities from McLaughlin Reserve, California, USA - CR12Aug_5A (SPAdes) | ecosystem: Environmental > Terrestrial > Deep... | reverse complement strand
GCTATCGCGGGCAAGCCCGCTCCTACGACATGGTCAACTTCGATTATTCGGGTCATTTGCTTTCCCTTTTGCCAAACAACCCCGCGACGTAGTTCTGCCAGGGCCTTCTTTCCGGTGTGCCGGGCGCCGCCGGCACCGCCGTGAACTGCGGCCAGGTTTCCTTCGGCTCGTCGGCGCTGGCCTTGTAGATGCGCACCCGTACGTCGTACCAGGCGGCCTGGCCGGTGACCGGGTCGGAGTTGGAAATGTGTTCGCCGCACTCGTTGCGCGGCAGTTCTTCCGAGATCAGGTGGTTGAGCAGGAAACCCTGCTTGCTCTCGTTGGCGTCCTTGTCCAGATTCCACGCGCCGGCGGCCTTGCCGATGGCGTTCCAGGTCCAAACCGTGCCCGGCTCGACCGCTTCCGACAAACGCGCCATGCAGCGCACCTTGCCATGCATCGATTCGACCCAGATCCAGTCGTCGTCGGCGATGCCCTGCGCGGCGGCGGTCTTCGGGTTGATGTGCAGGTAGTTGTGGGCGTGGATCTGGCGCAGCCAGGCGTTCTGGCTGTCCCAGGAGTGGTACATCGCCATCGGCCGCTGCGTCACCGCATTGAGCGGGTATTTGTGCTTGTCGCTGAGCGTGGCTTCGAGCGGTTCGTAATAGAACGGCAGCGGGTCAAAGTAGGTTTCGATGCGCTTCTTCAGGTGCGCCGGCGGCTGCTTGCCATCGGTCTTGCCCTGCGCCGCGAGGCGGAATTTCTGCAATACCTCGGAATAGATGTGGATGTTGATCGGCTCGGCGTGGCGCGTCATGCCGTGCGCTTGCGCCCATTGCAGATAGCCCTGGTTCCAGTTGCGCATGTACTGATACGACTTGGGCAGGTGGTAATGGAACACGCAGTTGTTCTGCTCGTACATCTGCCACTGGTTCGGATTCGGCTCGCCCTTCATCGATTTCTCGCCGCCCTTGCCGCGCCAGCCGGCGAGGAAGCCGATGCCGGAACCCGGCGCGGTCTCGAAGTTGACGATGAAATCCGGATAGTCGCGGAATTTGCGTTGACCATCCTTGGTGGTGAACGCCGGCAACTTAAGGCGCGAACCCAGTTCGATCAGCACTTCCTGAAACGGCTTGCATTCGCCGGTACGCGGCAACACCGGAATGCGCACCGAATCGACCGGACCGTCGAATTCGGAAATCGGCCGGTCGAGCATCGACATCGCGTCGTGTCGCTCCAGATACGTGGTGTCGGGCAGGATCAGATCGGCGAAAGCGGTCATTTCCGACTGGAAGGCGTCGGCGACGACGATGAACGGAATCTTGTATTCGCCGGTTTCATCCTTGTCGTTCATCATCTTGCGCACTTCGACAGCGTTCATCGTCGAGTTCCACGCCATGTTGGCCATGAAGATCAGCAGGGTGTCGATCTTGTACGGATCGCCGCGCCAGGCGTTGGTGATGACGTTGTGCATCAGGCCGTGCACGGACAGCGGATATTCCCAGGAGAACGCCTTGTCGATGCGCACCGGTTCGCCCTGATCGTCGACGAACAGATCGTCCGGATCGGCCGGCCAGCCGAGCGGCATGCCATCCAGCGGCGTGTTCGGGCGCACCGCCTCGGGGCCGGTCGGCGTCTTCGCGCAGGGCGGAATCGGACGTGGGAACGGCGCCTTGTGGCGGAAGCCGCCGGGCCGGTCGATGGTGCCGAGCAGCGACATCAATATGCCCAGCGCGCGGATCGAATGGAAACCGTTGGAATGCGCCGCCAGGCCGCGCATGGCGTGAAAGGCAACCGGGTTGCCGGTGATCGACTTGTGTTCGTTGTCCCACACGTCGGTCCAGGCGATCGGCAGTTCGATCTTCTGGTCGCGCGCGGTGACGCCCATCTCATGCGCCAGTCGCTTGATGGTTTCGACCGGAATGCCGGTAATGCCGGCGGCCCATTCCGGTGTGTACTGCTCGACGCGTTCGGCCAGCAACTGGAACGCCGGCTTGACCGGTGTGCCGTCGGCCAGTTTGAATTCACCGAGCAGGTAGGGATCGACGCCGGGCGTATGCGTTGAGACGGGCCTATCCATTTCACGGTCCCACCACAGCTTGTTCTGCGGATCGAAACAGCCTTCCTCCGGCGGCACCTCGAAGCGCACGAACATGCCTTCTTCATGGCTTTTCGCGTCGGTGTTCACCAGTTCCGCCGAGTTGGAGTACTGCACCAGGAACTCGCGGTCGTACAAACCCTGTTTGATGATTTCGTGGATCAACGCCAGCAGCAGCGCACCGTCGGTGCCCGGCTTGATCGGAATCCACTCGTCGGCGATGGCCGAATAGCCGGTGCGCACCGGGTTGATCGAAATGAATCGGCCGCCGTCGCGCTTGAACTTGGACAGCGCGATCTTCAGCGGATTGGAATGGTGATCCTCGGCCGTACCCAGCATTACAAACAGCTTGGCGCGGTCGAGGTCCGGCCCGCCGAATTCCCAGAACGAACCGCCGATGGTGTAAATCAACCCTGCCGCCATGTTGACCGAGCAGAATCCACCGTGCGCGGCATAGTTGGGCGTGCCGAACTGGCGTGCGAACAAACCGGTCAGCGCCTGCATCTGGTCGCGCCCGGTGAACAGCGCGAATTTCTTCGGATCGGTCGCGCGGATCTTGCCCAGGCGCTCTTCCAGAATCGCGAAGGTTTCTTCCCAGGAAATCGGCTCGAACTCACCGGCGCCCCGCTCGGCGCCTGCCTTGCGCCGCAACGGTTGCGTCAGTCGCGCCGGCGAATACTGTTTCATGATGCCGCTGGAACCCTTGGCGCAGAGCACGCCCTGATTCAGGGGGTGGTCGATATTGCCCTCGATGAAGCGCACCTCGCCGTTCTTCAGATGCACCTTGATGCCGCAACGGCAGGCGCACATGTAACAGGTGGTGGTACGGACTTCTTCGTGCAGGGCGGCAGGAGGTGCGGTGGAAATCGGTGTCATGTCGGTGTGACCTGCGAGGCGTCCATGCTGAATTCCATCCGAATGATCTGGATCAAGGAAAGTTCAGCACATTAGAAAACGCTGATTTTCTCATGCGATTGGACTTGTTCAAAGTCCAAGATCGATTCGGGCATGAGAAGAAGGGGCGAATGTGGCTCGCCTGAATGGGCGGTGCGGATCAAGATCAAATAAAGCGCATCGACAGATCCAGCGCGCGCACCGACTTGGTCAGGTTGCCGATGGAAATCCGGTCGACGCCGGTTTCGGCGATGGCCCGCAGGTTGTCCATAGTAATGCCGCCCGACGCCTCCAGCGCCGCCCGGCCGGCGGTTCGGCGGACGGCTTCGCGCATGCCGGCGAGATCGAAGTTGTCGAGCAGGATCAAGCATGCGCCGGCGTTCAACGCCGCATCGAGTTGCGCCAGGTTTTCCACCTCGATCTGCACGCTTACGCTTTTATCCACTTGTATTTTTGCCAGTTCAAACGCCGATAACAGGGCCGGCTCGATGCCGCCCGCCGCGGCGATATGGTTTTCCTTGATCAGGATGCCATCATATAAACCGATGCGCTGATTCTCGCCGCCGCCGCATTTCACCGCGTACTTCAGCGCCAGACGCAAACCAGGCAGGGTCTTGCGGGTGTCGTAGATCTTCGCCCGGGTGCCGGCGATGGTAGCGACATGGCGGCGGGTCTCGGTTGCCACCCCGGACAGGGTTTGCAGGAAATTCAGCGCCGGGCGCTCGGCGCTGAGCAGCGCGCGCGCCGGACCGTCGATGTCGCATAACGTCTGGCCGGCGACGATGCTGTCGCCATCACGCGCATGCCAGACGATGTTCACCTCGGACGCGAGCGCCGCAAAACAGGCGTTGAACCAGTCCATGCCGCACAACACCGCGTTTTCGCGGGTGATGACACGGGCCCGGGCGGGCGTATCAGGGGATATCAGTTGCGCGGTCAGATCGCCGGACAGGCCGTCGATGCCAAGATCTTCTTCGAGCGCGGCGTGGACATTGGCCTGGATGGCGCTGGCGAGCGCGGAGGGGGCGGGGTAGGGGGTGTGCGGCATGCCGGGATTGTAATTGTCCCTGCCGCTGCTGTTGAAATCGTCGCTGGCTTGCCCCATTTGGGAGTCAATCATCCAGTTAGGGAGCAAGCCATGCGTTTCGACAAACTCACCACCCCGTTCCAGTCCGCCATCCAGGATGCGCAAAGCCTGGCGCTGGGCAACGACAATTCCTATATCGAGCCGGTGCACCTGCTGGCCGCGCTGATCAACCAGGAAGGCGGCAGCGCCCGGCCGATCCTGCAGAAGGCCGGCGCGCGCCTGCCGTCGCTGGTTGCCGCGTTGCAGGCGGCGATGAACCGCCTGCCGAAGGTGGAAGGCACCGGCGGCGAGATTCAGCCGTCGAAGGAACTGGTCAACCTGTTCAACCTGACCGACAAGGAAGCCAGCAAGCGCGGCGACCAGTTCATCGCCAGCGAGTTGTTCCTGCTCGCGGCAGTGGACGACAAGGGCGAAGCCGGCCGGCTGCTGAAGGAAAACGGCGCCACGCGCAAGGCGCTGGAAGCCGCGATTCAGGACGTGCGCGGCGGCGAAGGCGTCGACAACCAGGAAGCCGAAGGCCAGCGTCAGGCGTTGAGTAAATACACCCTCGACCTGACCGAGCGCGCCCGTCAGGGCAAGCTCGACCCGGTGATCGGCCGCGATGACGAAATCCGTCGCGCCATCCAGGTGCTGCAACGGCGTACCAAGAACAACCCGGTGCTGATCGGCGAACCCGGCGTCGGCAAGACCGCCATCGTCGAAGGTCTGGCGCAGCGCATCATCAACGGCGAAGTGCCGGAGACGCTGAAAGGCAAGCGCGTGCTGGTGCTGGACATGGCCGGCCTGCTGGCCGGCGCGAAGTATCGCGGCGAGTTCGAGGAGCGCCTGAAAGCGGTGCTGAAGGAAGTCGGCCAGGATGAGGGCCGCATCATCCTGTTCATCGACGAACTGCACACCATGGTCGGCGCCGGCAAGGCGGAAGGCGCGATGGATGCCGGCAACATGCTGAAACCGGCGCTGGCGCGCGGCGAACTGCACTGCATCGGCGCCACCACGCTGGACGAATACCGCAAATACATCGAGAAGGACGCCGCGCTGGAGCGCCGCTTCCAGAAAGTGCTGGTCGATGAGCCGAGCGTCGAAGCCACCGTCGCCATCCTGCGCGGCCTGAAGGAGAAGTACGAACTGCACCACGGCGTCGACATCACCGACCCGGCGCTGGTGGCTGCGGCCGAACTAAGTCATCGCTACATCACCGACCGCTTCCTGCCGGACAAGGCGATCGATCTGATCGACGAGGCGGCCAGCCGGATCAAGATGGAAATCGACTCCAAGCCGGAAGTCATGGACAAGCTCGACCGCCGCCTGATCCAGTTGAAGATCGAGCGCGAAGCGGTCAAGCGCGAGAAGGACGAGGCTTCGAAGAAGCGGCTCAGCCTGATCGAGGACGAAATCCGCAAGCTGGAGAAGGAATATTCCGACCTGGAGGAAATCTGGAAAGCCGAAAAGGCGACGGTGCAGGGCAGCGCCCACGTCAAGGAAGAGATCGACCACCTGCGCGCCGAAATGGCCGACCTGCAACGCCGTGGCCAGTTCGACAAGGTCGCCGAGATTCAATACGGCAAATTGCCGGCGCTGGAAGCGCGCATGAAGCAGGCCGAAGCCGGCGAGGGCAAGCTGGAATTCAAACTGCTGCGCACCGAAGTCGGCACCGAAGAAATCGCCGAAGTGGTCTCGCGCGCCACCGGTATTCCGGTCTCCAAACTGGTCCAGGGCGAGCGCGACAAACTGCTGGCGATGGAAGACCGCATTCACAACCGCGTGGTCGGTCAGGATGAGGCTGTGCGCCTGGTCAGCGATGCGATCCGCCGTTCGCGTGCCGGCTTGAGCGACCCGAACCGGCCCTACGGCTCCTTCCTGTTCCTCGGCCCCACCGGCGTCGGCAAGACCGAACTGTGCAAAGCGCTGGCCGATTTTCTGTTCGACAGCCAGGACCACCTGATCCGCATCGACATGAGCGAGTTCATGGAGAAACACTCCGTCGCCCGCCTGATCGGCGCGCCGCCCGGTTATGTGGGTTACGAAGAGGGCGGTTACCTGACCGAAGCCGTGCGGCGCAAACCGTACAGCGTGATCCTGCTCGACGAAGTCGAGAAGGCGCATCCGGACGTGTTCAACGTGCTGCTGCAAGTGCTTGACGACGGCCGCATGACCGACGGCCAGGGCCGCACCGTCGACTTCAAGAACACCGTCATCGTGATGACCAGCAACCTGGGTAGCCAGATGATCCAGCAGATGTCGGGCGACGATTACCAGGTGATCAAGCTGGCGGTAATGGCCGAGGTGAAAACCTACTTCCGCCCCGAATTCATCAACCGCATCGACGAAGTCGTGGTATTCCACGCGCTCGACGAAAAGAACATCGCCAGCATCGCCCGCATCCAGCTCAACTACCTGGAAAAACGCGTCGCGCAGATGGAGATGAAACTGGAAGTCAGCGATGCCGCGCTGATGGAACTCGCCCGCGAAGGCTTCGACCCGACCTACGGTGCACGGCCGTTGAAACGCGCCATCCAGCAGCAGATCGAAAACCCGCTGGCGAAGGAAATCCTGTCAGGCCGCTTCGGCCCGAAGGACATCATCCACGTCGACGTGGAAGACGGAAGAATCGTGTTTGAGCAGGTGATGGAGGCGGAGGTGGTTTGATCCTGATGAGCAGGCCAAAGCCAGGCGTCGACCGGGCGCTGGTCGCCGCCACCTAATGGAATCATCGCTACAACATCGACAGCTTCCTGGGTGGCGGACGGGTCTGACTGGATCAGCGGGTGATGCTGGCCGACAGCACGCCTTGGCTACCATCGAACACGTAGCCCGTCCTGCTGATGCCGCCCACAGTCAGTGTGTAGGTGCCCCGCTGGCCGCTGGTGCTGAAGCGGGCGGTTCCGGCCTGGTTGGTGGTAGCGGTTTGGGTCAGGGTGACACTGCCGGGCTTGCTCCAGGTGGCGTTGACCACCGCACCCTTTACAGGCTGGCCTAGCCCGTTCCTCACCACTACGTTGCCGGTGGCGGTGAGGGTGTTGCCGCGCAGCTTGGCGCTCAGGGTGACAGCGCTGCTGATCAGGGTGAGGCTGGCCGGCTGGGTGACGGTGATTACGGTGCTGGCCTCGTCGGTGGCCCCCGTCGCGTCGGTTACCGTCAGCCGGGCGGTGAAGTTGCCCGCCAGGGTGTAGGTATGGCTGGCCGACATGCCGCTGCCGGTGGCGCCGTCGCCGAAGTTCCAGGCGTAGCTCAGGGGCGTGCCTTCCGGGTCAAGGCTGCCGGCGCCGCTGAAGGCCACCGTCAGGGGGGCGGTGCCGCTTTGCGTGGTGGCGGACAGGGCCGCCTGGGGCGGCAGGTTGGCTGTGCCGGTGTCACTCAGCCGTGCGGCGTTGATGCCGCCGGTCACGAACAGGTGGTTGTCGAAGCGGCCCAGGGCCATGGCGTTGGCATAGCCGCCGGTGGTAGTCTGGGTCCAGGCGGAAGAACCGTCAGCGTTGACCTTGCACACGGCCATCTCGAACAGGGTGCCGGCAGCCAGGTAGGTGGCGTCCTGGTCATCCATGAGCATCTGGGCATGGAGCAGCAGGCCCAGAGGGCCGTCGGCGTCCAGGTTGGACCAGAGCAGGTTGCCGGCAACGTCCGTCTTGAGGAAGGCGGCGCCTACGCCGCCGCTGGGGAAGCCGCTGACCACCGGTTGGTTGTCACCGCCCACTTCCACGCGGAAGCCGTTGATGCCCCCGTGGATACGCTCCCAGACTGTGGCGCCGGTGACGTCCAGCTTGGTGAGCACGGTGCCAGCGTTGCTGGCGACGTACTCGCCGTTGACCAGATAGCTTTCACCGTTCTGGTCGCCGGCCACGTCTCCAGCGGTCAGGCTGTTGATGCCAGCTCGGGCCCAGAGCAGGTTGCCCTGGGGGTCGATCTTGGCGTAGCCGTTGATACTGCCCACCGTTCCCCGGCCGGACAGAATCAGGTTGCCCTCAGGGGTGAACTTGATGTTGAGGGGGGCGCCGATGCCGGCGGCGTCAAACCATGACCAGACACGGCTGCCGTCGGGGGCGAATTTCTTTACTGCGGTAACTCGGCCGGCGGGGCCGGTGGCCAGGCCCAGGACGTAGACATGGTTGCTGCCATCCACCAGGCATTTTTTGACGTTGGAGCCGTCGAAGCTCGATTCGAATACCTGGCGCCAGAGCAGGGCGCCTTCCGGGCTGAATTTCATGAGGATGCTGGCGGCTTCCACCGGGCTGGAGTAGCCGGACATGAGGGTTCCGCAGACCAGGGCGTTGCCCTCGCCGTCACTGGCTACCCAACTGGCCCGTTCCCACTTGGTGACATCGGTCTGGTCGTGGCTGGCGGTCCACAGCAGGTTGCCGTACCGGTCCCGCTTGGTGAGGCTCATCTCCGCGCCCAGGGCGTAGGTGTAGTCAACGGTGAACACGTTGTCGGCGGTGTCCACGGCGATGGACACGCCGCCAGGCGGGGCCACCCAGTCCACAGCCGCCTGGGCCGGCGAGATCAGAGTGGCAAGCAGGGCGATGGCCATGGCGCTGAGGCCGGGCCAGGATAGGGGTTGGGAGGAACACTTCATGATGGCTCCTTGGTTGGTGCACCGGGCATGGCGCGTTGGGACTCAATGCCATCCTGGCCGGCTGCCCGGTCCCCGTCTGTGACATCTGTTACATAAGGGAAAAAAATGTCCGGCATGACCGTCGACATGGCTGACACTGGTTCCTGTCAACATTCCGATCTGACGATTTAAAGCATTGCGGTGCCAACTCCCTCAGAGGTTCTCTTGGACAATCTCGATCCCCGATCTACCATTTAATTACCTACGGGATTACCCCCGGCTCTTTATTGCGAAACAGACTGCCAATCCGCAAACAAGGGAGCGAAAGATGATCCACGCCTTGAAAGCACCAACAGCAAGCCCTGTTCAGCATTATGGAAGGCAACTTGTCTTCGTTCTGGCTATGGGGGTTCTCACGGGTTGTGGCGGCGGAGGTGGCGGTGGCGGTGCCCCGGCGGTGATTCCCGATCTGAGCGGCTACTGGGCGGGTTCCTGGCAAGGCAGTGACCCGGCGCTGGGCATTGTTACCGGCACATGGGAAGCGGAATTGACGCAAAACCAGGCCGATGTCAGCGGCAGCGCCACGTTGCTGGGGGATGTTGACTGCATGGAGGGCGCTGTTGCCGGCACTTCCGGCGGCAGTAGCGTTGAAGGTACGGTGAACCGTTCACCCTGCAACCTCAACCACTGGACGTTGACCTCGGTGGATCCCGCATTCTTCACTGCCAGCGGCATCTGGACGCAGGACAACAGCAATGCTCAGGGCGGGTTCTCGGGGACGCGCATCGCAGTACCCGGGGGGCCTCGCATTCTGTCCTTCTCGCCCCGTGGCGGTGCAGCCAGTTCCGTCGTCACACTGGTTGGGCAAGGTTTCGCCGCCACTCCGGAGGACAACGCGTTGAATTTTGCCAACGGCGCCGCCGCGATGGTCCTTTCAGCCAGTCCCACCCGGCTTGTCGCACTGGCCCCTGCCGGCATCGCCTCCGGCCCGCTCACCCTGACGACAACTTCTGGCCAGGCCGCCAGCGCGCTTCCCTTCAATGGTCTGGTCGGCTCACCCTTGGCTCAGGAATTCAGTCATTTCGTGGTCGGCGACAATCCGCAGGCGGTCGCCATCAGTCCGGACGGTCGCAAGTTGTACACGGCGATCCGCGGCGATCGTTCCATTACCCTGCATCTGACCGCATGCAATCAGTTGTTGACCAGCACAACACTGGCTGTCGGCGTCGATCCTTTGGCCCTGGTGGTCAGCCCCGATGGCAAGCGGGTCTATGTTGCCGGTGGCGCCGGTGGCGTAGTGATCCTGGATGCGGCCACCATTCAGGTGCTGGGAACGGTTTCCGTGGCAGCGGGTGACGGGGCTTTCGACAACCCGAATGGCATTGCCATCAGCCCCGATGGCGCAACGCTCTATGTCAGCGACAACCGGGACGGCGGCGATGTCAGCGTGATCGATGTGGCAAGTCGCAACGTGATACAGCGCATTCTCGCGCCTGTCGGCTTGATGCCTCTGGGACTGGCAGTGCATCCGACAGGCGGAACGCTTTACGTCAATCTGGCCGATACTGCGAACGCTGGTCTGGATATCTTGCGCATGGTGGACACCACCACCTGGACCGCCACCGATGTCAGCCTCACTCTGCCCGGCAGGCCGACAGGCATTGCCGTTCGACCGGACGGCGGCATGGTGTTTGTCGCGCAACAGGCCAGCAATGGGTTGAGTTATTTCGATACAGTCAGTGGTACAGCAAGCGGTGTGGCAGGCCTGTCTGCGCCGACCGGCGTGGCGGTCAGCCCGGATGGAAGAAGGGTATTCGTGACCAATCGCGACGGCGACAACGTCGCAGTGCTCTACGCCACATTCAATGGGGTGGAAACCAATATTGCCGTCGGATCGTCACCGACTGGCATCGCCATCAGTCCGGATGGCAGCCATGCCTATACCGCAAACGCTACACATCGGACCGTTTCCGATATCGGCGGCAACTACACGCTGACCGTGGCGCTATCTGGGAATGGTTACGGTACGGTGTCATCAGCCCCGACGGGGATCGATTGCGGCACTGCCTGCCAAGCCAGTTTGCCAGCCGGAACTGCAGTCCAGTTGACTGCCAACGCGGTCGGACAGTCCTATTTCTCGGTTTGGCAGGGCGATGCCGACTGTCTGGATGGCAGCGTCACGCTGAATGGCAGCAAGACCTGTATCGCGGTGTTTGCCACCCGCTCCAACCCGCCTTCGGCAGGTTCCGGAATAGGCTGCTTCATCGCCACCGCCGCCTACGGCACGCCGTTGGCCGAAGAGGTTGTCGTTCTGCGTGAATTCCGTGATCGGCATTTACTCAGCAATGCACTGGGGCGTTTACTCGTACAAACCTACTACAGCGTCTCGCCGCCGATCGCCGATTTCATCGCCGGCCATGAATGGGCTCGCACCGCCACTCGTCGCGCTTTGTGGCCGCTGCTGATCGTGGTCCGCCACTTTGAAGCAACTGGGCTGGGTCTGATATTGATTGCAACAGGGCTGACGTGGAGGCTTCTGCGCCGCAATGTCAAAACTTGAGTTTCCGGCGGGGTGGTTTTCAAACGCCTCAAGAATGCCTGTGCAGATACACCTTATCTGTTCGACAACCTGGATCACCCGATCCGTATGGCCTTGAATAAAATTCAAGGATCACCTGGGTTGTGAAGCGTTTCGATATGCGTTGAGGGTCCGATGAATTTCCCATCCTCCCCTTATCCTTCTCAAGTTTTCACCAACCCAGGCCGCTATAGGGGTATTCCCCGAATGCTCCGCGCGCATGTCTGCCTTCCCCGCCGCAGCCTCCGCCGAGTCTGGATCGTTCACACTCGGCGTCCATACTGATGACCTGACAATTCACTTGCGGGTGGGACTCGGCGAATCCGTGCGCGATGCGCTGGACGCCACCGAACATCGGGTGCGTGCTGCGTGCGGAGGTACCGGCACCTGCGGCGCTTGCGTGGTGAAATTCCTTGCGGGTTCAGTCAATCCGTTGACCTTGGCCGAATACACCAGGTTGACGGCGGAAGAACGCGCTACCGGCGTGCGTCTGGCCTGCCAATTACGGCTGCGTGGCGATTGCGAGATTCTGCTCGACCAGCCGGCGCCGCCTTCCGAGTGGAAGAGCATTCCGGTGCAGGATCTGGCGCCGCTGAGCATGAGCCAGCCGCAACTCGAACGGCATATCTATGGTGTCGCGGTCGATTTGGGGACCACGCATATTCGCGTCGCCTTGTGGGATCGCAAGCGCGGCAAGCGGATTGCCACCCGGCGCGGGCCGAATCCGCAAGCCGGCTTTGGCGCCGATGTGCTGAATCGACTGGATGCCGCGTTGCAGCGACCCGAACATGCGCACGAACTGGTCATGCTGGCGCGTGCCGCCATCGTGCAGGCGGTGCGCGATATTCTGGCACGCGATGTCGGCGAGGTGACGCCGATGCTGGCCGAGATCGGCGAGGTGGTGGTGGTGGGCAATACCGCGATGCTGGCGTTGTTGACCGAAAACGGCGCCGCCGGGCTGATCGACCCGGACAACTGGCAGGCGCGGATCGACTGTGCCGCACCTGCGCAGGCCGAATGGTTCGAGCAATGGTTCATGCCGAATGCGCACATCGAGATTGCCGCGCCGGTGGCGGGTTTCATCGGCTCCGATCTGCTCGCCGATCTGCTCGCAACCGGCCTCACCGAAGGTTCTCCCGGCGCCATGTTGCTCGATGTCGGCACCAATACCGAGATTGCATTGTGGGATGGCGCACACCTGCATCTGACTTCCACGCCAGGTGGCCCGGCGTTCGAAGGCGGCGGCATTCGTCATGGCATGGCGGCGGAGGCGGGGGCGATCTTCCGGGTCAGCCCGGTTGGAACAACCGATCCGATGTTCAAGCTGGCAACGATTGCCGACGCACCGGCGCGCGGCTTTTGCGGTTCCGGACTAATCGATGCCGTGGCGGTGTTGTTGCGTGCTGGCGTGATCAAGCCTTCCGGTCGTTTCGCGGTTTCGCCCGGCCCGCAGGGTTATCCGCTCAATGCCGACTATCCGTGTTCCGCCATCACCGGTTCCGATGTCGATGCCTTGCAGCGCGCCAAAGCCTCGCTGGCGGCGGCAATGGAGACCTTGCTGCAGCGTGCCGGCATGGCGTGGTCAGACGTGTCGCGGCTGTTTGTGTGCGGCGCGTTTGGTCATCAACTGGACATTGAGAATGCCCAGGCGGTGGGTTTGTTGCCACCGATCGATGTCGCCCGCGTTGAGTTGTTCGCCGACGCCGGCCTGTCTGGTTGCGAACAGGTTCTGCTCAGTCGGGACGGCATCGAATGGCTAAGCCGGCTGCGGGATCAGAGCCATTGCATCAACTTGTCGCTGGTTGACAGCTATAACGAAAGTTATATTGACAATCTGCGTTTGCGCCGCATTCCGGCGGTCAATTTGAAGGGTTCGCCAAGCTTATGATCGACAATGTTATCAAGGCCTATAACGAAGCCGTTTTCGAGACCGACAAGGAAGCGGCTTTCGAGGTGGTCAACAACGCACTGGCGCAGGGCTTGAGCGCCGAGGATGTGGTGTTCAGGGTGGTGATTCCGGCGGTCGAGCAGATGATGGCCAACATCACCCGCGACCCGGATGCCAATCTGGCGCAGCACTTCATGACCGCGCAGATTGCCGCCGAAGTCACCGAAAAGATGCTGCTGAAGTTCCGGCATCCACCCGAGATGATCGGCCGCGTGGTCATCGGCACCGCTGCGGGCGATCTGCATTCGCTCGGCAAGCGCATCGTCATGGGCTGTCTGAAAGCCCTGATGGTCGATGTCGTTGATCTGGGCGTCAATGTGCCGGCGGAGCGATTTGTCGATCAGGCGATCGCGCTCGAAGCCCAGGTCATCGCCATCTCGGCCATGATGGTGCACACCGCAACCGGTGAAAACGGCTGCAGGCGGGTGCGTCAGATTCTGCGCGAACGCGGCCTGGAAGATCGCTTTCGCCTGGTCGTCGGCGGTGCGCCGTATCGCTTCGACAACGAACTCTACACAAGCGTCGGCGCCGATGGCTGGGCGTCGGACGGCATCAGCGCCGGCAAGATGATCGTCGACCTGATCAAGAGCATGAACAAGGAATCCGCATGACGCCGCTCGATATCCTGCTGGCCGCGATCAACGGCGACCCGGCGCCGCGCATCCCGATCTTCTGCAACCTGCTCGACCAGGGTGCCCGGGAACTGGGTTTATCTCAGCGCGATTATTACGCCAGTGGCGAAAATGTCGCCGCCGGACAGCTCAGGATGCGTGCGCGTTTTGGCTACGACAATGTCTGGAGCTTGTTTTATGTCGGCAAGGAAGCCGAGTTTTTCGGTTGCGAGCAGATTCTGTTTGCCGATGATGGTGCGCCCAATGTCGGCGATTTCGTCATCAAGTCGCTCGACGACATCGCCAAATTGCAGGTGCCGGATGACATCACCGCGCATCCAGCCTGGGCCGAAACCGCCAAATGCCTGCGCATATTGCGTGCCGAAGTTGGCGCCACGCATCCGATCTGCGCCTATCTCACTGCTTCTTCCAGCCTGCCGGCTTTGCTGATGGGCATGGATAAATGGATGGAATTGCTGCTCGCCGGCCCGGCTGATCTGCGGGATTTGTTGCTGGAGAAGTGTGCCGACTTCTTCCAGAAGGAAGTCGCCGCTTTCCGCGCCGCCGGGGCGAATGTGCTGGTCTATTCGACGCCCTTCGGTTCGGCCTATTTCGTTGGCCGCAAGCGATTCGAGTCGTTCTCGTTGCCCTGGATGCAACGCGATCTGGCACCTGGCGGCGTCGGCGGCATCGTCTATTACTGCGGCATGGCGCCGTTCAACGAAGTCATCCCGCAGGTAATGGACGTGCTCGACATCAACATCCATTACGTCAGCCCACTGGCGGATCTGGCCGAGGCGAAAAGCATCATCGATGCGCGTTTGCCGGCCAAGGGTGGCAAGGGGTTGACCTGTGGCGTCATCGACGACATCAAGATGGTTCAATGGACGCCGGAACAGACCCGTGCCGAGGTCAAACGCCTGTGTGACATCGGTTTGGGCGGCAAAAGTCGTGCCGCTCACTTCCTGTTCGGCACCGGCGTCATGCCGATGGCGATCCCCGAGGCTAATATCGTCGCCATGCTCGATGCTGCCTTCGAGTTTGGCGCGTATTGATGAACAACTCGATGAAAAGTTCGATGAACATCCCTACGAATATTCCGCATCTCTCGGCGGCGCCGTTGCGTCTGGTGGGTTGCGGCATCCTGCACAAGGAGATCGATTACCTGATTCAGAAAAACGGCTGGACAGTGGAAACCCGCTATCTGCATTCCGCGCTGCATAACTATTTCGATCGCCTGCACAAGGAGTTGGATAGCGAGCTGACAGCGGCGGAGCACGATGGCAAGCAGACGGTGGTGTTCTACGGCGCTTGCCATCCACGCATGGATCAATTGCTGGAAGCGCACCACACCGGTCGCACTCACGGCCAGAACTGCATCGTCATGTTGCTCGGCTACGAGCGTTTCATGGAAGAACTCGGCAAGGGTACCTATTTTTTGCTGGAAGACTGGGCATTGACCTGGGAACCGATGATTACCGAAGCTTTCGGCAGCAATCTTGCCGTGGTGCGCGAGATTTTCCACGGCAGCCACACCTGCATCGCCGCCATTCGCACACCGTGCTCGACTGATTTCAGCGCCGCCGCCGAGGCTGCCGCAAGCTTCATCGACTTGCCGCTGGTCTGGCTGGATGCCGATCTGGCGCATCTGGAAGCCGTCCTGGCCGATGCCATTGCCGAGCAGGCCAGGCAGGGAGCGGGCGATTGATGTCTACCGAAGCCAGCGGCATCGCCCAGGAATTCGAAGCGCTCAAGGCGCGTAACCGCAAACTGGCCGAAGAAAAGGCCTATCTGCAACTGGTTATCCGCCTGACCGAACGCTTGAACCCGATGCCCGGCCTGGAAGACATGGTCAGCGACATGCTGTCCAGCATCGTCGAAACCATCGGCGGCACCAATATCCGGCTCTGGTTCTGGATCGATTCACAACTGCACTACACCGACTTTCTCGGCGCGCGCAAGACCCTGGATGCAATCGACGATCCGCTCGCCGCGATGGCCAACGAGCAGGGCCAATTCGTCGAACAGGAAAGCGATTCGGAAAATGCGTTGCTGCGCGATGGCGTCATTCCCGGCGCCTGGACCTGGGCTTTTCCGCTGCTGGCGGGGGCGGAGCGGGTAGGCGTCATCAAACTGGAAAACCTGCACTTCAGCAGCGCCCGCCTGCACAACTTTCTGCCCATTTTTTTCAGCCATGCCGCGTTGCTGCTTGGCGGCGAGATTCGAAACCTGCAGCGGCAACGCGCGGAGGCGACGTTGCGCGAAAGCGAACGCAAAATGTCGGTGATTCTCGAAAGCGTCGATGCCTACATCTACCTGAAGGACAAGCAGGGTCGATACCTGTTTGCCAACCGCCCGGTGCTTGAATTGTTCAATGCCAGCCTGGATCAAGTGGTGGGCCAGGGTGATGAGCGCTTCTTCGATGCCAGTACAGCGGCCAACCTGCGTGAGAACGATAGGCGCGTGTTGATCGATGGCGAGACGTTGAGAAGAGAGGAAACCAATCGCAGTCTCAAGTATGAACATGATTCGACTTATCTCAGCGTCAAGCTGCCGCTGCGCAACGAAGCGGGCGAAATCTATGCCTTGTGCGGCATTTCCACCGATATCACCGAGCGTAAGCAAGCCGAGCAGAAGCTGCAATTGGCGGCCAGCGTGTTCACCCACGCGCGTGAAGGCATCATGATCACCGACCCGGTTGGCACCATCATCGAGGTGAACGAAGCATTTTCCAGAATCACCGGTTATCAACGCGATGAGGTGGTCGGCCGCAATCCACGTTTGTTGAAATCAGGTCAGCATGGTGAGCCTTTCTATGCCGCGATGTGGCACGGTTTGCGGGATAACGGCTATTGGTTTGGCGAGATATGGAATCGCCGCAAAAATGGCGAATTTTTTGCCGAGATGCAGACCATCAGCGCGGTGCGCGATGCCCAGGGCCAGATCAAGCAATATGTATCACTGTTTTCCGATATCACCCGGATCAAGGAGCATGAGCGCGAACTGGAGCATATCGCCCATTACGATGCGCTGACCGGTCTGCCGAACCGGGTTTTCCTCGCCGATCGCTTGCATCAGGCAATGGCCCAGGTGATTCGGCGCAACCAGAAGCTGGCGGTGGTTTATCTCGATCTGGATGGCTTCAAAGCCGTCAATGACCGCTTTGGGCACGATGCCGGCGACCAGTTGTTGATCACGCTTTCAAACCGGATGAAGCAGACGCTGCGCGAAGGCGATACCCTGGCCAGAATTGGCGGCGATGAATTTGTTGCGGTCTTGCTCGACCTGACCGAGATCGAAGCCAGCCTGCCGATGCTCGCCCGGATGTTGGCAGCGGCAGCGGAACCGGTGCCTTGGGATAATCAACTGCTGCAGGTTTCGGCCAGTGTGGGCGTCACTTTCTACCCGCAAACCGAAGAGGCGGATGCCGATCAATTGATGCGTCAAGCCGACCAGGCCATGTACCAGGCCAAAGTATCCGGCAAAAATCGTTTTCACCTGTTCGATGCCGACCAGGATCGCAGCATTCGCGGCCATCACGAAAGTCTGGAGCGCATCCGCCGCGCTCTGAACGAGCAAGAGTTCGTGCTCTATTACCAACCCAAGGTGAACATGCGCCGGGGTACGCTGGTCGGTGCCGAAGCCTTGATTCGCTGGCGCCACCCGATTCGCGGCTTGATGGCGCCGGGCGAGTTCTTGCCGGTGATCGAAGACCACAGTCTGGCGATTGAACTGGGTGAATGGGTGCTTGAAAACGCGCTTGGCCAGATCGAACAATGGCAAGAGCTGGGACTTGATATACCGGTCAGCGTCAACGTCGGCGCACGTCAATTGCAACAATCCGATTTCGCCGAGCGGCTGCGCCGGATTCTGGCTGCACACCCCAGCGTAGGGCCGAACAAGCTTGAGCTGGAAGTGCTGGAAACCAGCGCGCTGGAAGATCTGGCGCATGTCTCCCGGGTGATTGCCGCCTGCCTGGATATGGGGGTCAGTTTCGCGCTGGATGACTTCGGCACCGGTTATTCCTCCCTGACCTATCTGAAGCGGTTGCCGGTCGCGCAGATCAAGATCGACCAGAGTTTCGTGCGCGACATGCTGCATGACCCGGATGACCTGGCCATCGTTGAAAGCGTGCTTGGCCTGGCCACGGCGTTTCGCCGCCAGACCATCGCCGAAGGCGTCGAAACCCGCGAGCACGGCGAGATGTTGCTGAAACTGGGCTGTGAACTGGCGCAGGGCTATGGCATCGCGCGGCCCATGCCGGCCAGCGAACTGCCGGCTTGGGCCGGTGTCTGGAAGCCTTTCCCCAACTGGCTCGATATGCATCCGGTCAGCCGCGACGATCTGCCCGTCCTGTTCGCGGCGGTTGAACACCGGGCCTGGATTGTCGCCGTCGAAGCATTCCTGAAAGCGGAGACCGAAGTGCTGCCGCAGATGGATCCGCATTTATGCCGCTTTGGCGAGTGGCTCGGCAATGTCGAAAGGTTGAATCAAGGCGCTCAGCCTGCCTTGCAAGGCATCGTCAGTCTGCACCGTCAGGTGCATGCGCTGGGCGATCGGCTGCAACAGCTTTTCAATCAAGGGCAGCAATCTGAAGTGCTTGCCGGACTGGTTGAACTGCATCGCCTGCGCGATGCCCTGCTCGATAATCTGTGGCGATTCATGCGCAGCGAGACTGATTGAAATTCAGCTGACAGCGGGACACAGGAAGCGTCGGCTGGCGCGCCTATCAAGCGCTTTCAGCCACTCTTTCCGGGGCATGTGGTTGGGATGTCATGAAGTGGCGCAGGTGGCGGACCGCCACGTTGCCGGTATCTTCTCGCCAGACCGTTTCGATGGCTGCCTGGTAGTTGTCCAGGAAATACGCCAAGCGACCTTCGTCATCCAGATCCGGGGCGGCGCCAGCCAGGGGGTCCAGATAGCGGACTGTGATCATGCCGCGTTCATCGATACGGGTAACGACCTGGATGATGGGTGTGGAGCGGGAAATCGCCACCTGGGCCAAGCCAACATGGAACAGCCGGGTGCGTCCGAGGAAGTTGCGCGCTTTGCCGCCGGTGCCTTGCAGGCCATCCATGGCCACATGCATGGTCTTGCCGTCGGCCATGGCGCGGCTGGCCTGAAACAACTGACGAAGCCAGAACTTCTCGCCATCGCCACGCATGCTGATGGAGTTCACCTTGTCGCCATCCCGTACGCCCATGCGAGCCAGCCAGGCTTCGGGCTCCATGGCGGAGACATCGCCGAATCTGCGCATGAGCATCCAGGGCACCAGTCGTGAGACGCCGGTATGGCAGTTGACTACCAGCAACCCCTTGCCCCTGGCTTTGGCTGCATCGAGCAGCGTTTCACCTTCCACATGCACCCAGCGACGAAATTCCGTATCGCTGCAGCGGGAGAGCGCATTGACTATCCAGGGCAGGGCCGTATTGCTAAGGAGATTTCGGGTCAACGCCGAGGCCGGAGCGGCTGTGGAACCTACGGCTTCGAGGGATGCGCACAGATGGCGGCGGCGTTTGCGCAACAGGGTACGCTGGATCAAGGGATTGCCGAGGAAAAGTCCCAGCAGACGAATGCCGACGGAATAAGGAATCAGCGATGCCAGTTCAAGAATGATGCCTTTCGGGCCACGCACAGGTTTGACAGCTTCAGACTTCACGGAAACTCCGATATTTTTTGAAAATACCCTTTTCAAGGGCGAAATGCGAAGAAGACATGCCCCCTCGCCACCAGGTGACAGTGACCGTCGAACGGCTTACCTCTCTGCTTGCAGAAAATGCATCAGGTGACGGGGGGAAATATTGCCCAGAGATTCCCGCCATAAGCATTCCAGATGCTTGACGTACTCGTCGAGGAACAGGCTCAGCCTGGCTTCTCCGGACATCTCCGGAGTGCCGGTATCAACGGGCTCCGACAGATGCAGCCTGATCGAACCATCCTGCTCGAGCAAGGCACGTACCAGCACGATATCGGCGTCCATCTGCATGGCCACTTGGGCCAGGCTCACGTGAAAGCGTCGCCTGCGCCCCAGAAAATTCCGCTCAATGCCACCCGCGCCCTGATGACCATCCAGAGCCAGATGCACGATGCCTTTGCCGGCGAGCACCTTCCGGGCCTGATACAGCTCCTTCATCCAGAATTTCTCGCCCTGACCGCGCAAGGCGATGAATCGAATCCGCTCCAAATTGCGGGCGCCCATGACCTGCAGGTAGGGCTCCGGCTCGATGACCGCCAACTTGTGGCCAAGGCGAAGAATGGCCAGAGGCGTCAGCCGGGCGATGGCCGTGTGGCTGTTAACCAGCAGGACGGGACGGCCAGCGTTCTGTAGACGGGTCAGCAGATCGGCATTTTCCACGTGTACCCAGCGATCAAAGGCCGCATCATCCAGACGGGACAGCATGCTGATCCGCCAGGGCACGCTGAACCGGGATTGGAGATGCAGTGCAAATTGCTGCGCCGGAGGGGAGGTGGTGCCTACCGCTTGGCACAGTGACTTGAATTGGTGGCGGGGTCCGCGCAACAACAGACGCTGCATCAGGGGGGTGCCGAGCAAGAACCTCAGGATGCGCGATCCCGAACCATAAGGCACGATACCGGACATGGCCAGTAACCGGCGCTTCGGATGATGAATGGCCTCCTGTCGCTCATTTATTGTTTTCTGGCTCATAACACTTCATGTGACCGAAGGGGTCAGGAGTTGAACCACCATTCCATCCCTCCGGGTTGCCGAAATTGGAAAGAATGGGGCCAATCATCATGACGGCCCCTTTTTACCGGGCGGGACAAGTCCCGCCCCATTTGTCAGGCTGCCATAGCCTCTTCAGTCGACACCTCGGCCTGCAGGCGACGCAGGGCCGGGATGCAGGCGGGCGGATCGGTGACGTAGCAACGGCCGGCGAACAGGTCGACGAAGCCGTCGCGGTACTTGGCGTCGCGAATGTACAGCGAGAAGGCGAACGGGTAGGCCCAGAACACGTCCAGCAGCACCTGGGCGTTGTCCATGCCCAGTTCGCAATATTTCATGTGTTCCTCAAACGGATTGGCCGTGCCGGCGGTCTTGCCGTTCAGGTAGTCGGCAATCGCATCGCCGGCTTTGCGGCATTCCACCAGAGTGAAGTGCAGACCCAGGGAGAAGATCGGGTCGACGAAGCGGTGGGCATCGCCGATGCACATGTAGCCGGGGCCCGCCCAATCGGGAATCTGGTAGGAGTAGTTGGCGCAGGAGTGGGCGTCTTCGACCATTTCCGCATCCACCAGGCGTTTTGCCAGTTCCGGGTTGAGGGTCATCATTTCCCGCTTCAGGAAGGTCTTCATGTCTTCCCGGCTGGAGCGGAAGTACTCGGCGGGGGTTACCACGCCGATGCTGACCAGTTCGTCGTTGATCGGAATCATCCAGGCCCAGTGATTGCGCTTCTGATAGAAGATGATGGTGTCATCGGTCTTCATGTTGGCATGTTCGCCGGGTTCCGGGCGCTTGACGTTCTTGAAGTGGGAATAGATGGCCAGTTGCTTGGCGTACTTGCCCATCTGCCGTTTGCCGGTGATGCCCTTGTTGCTCAGGAAGGTGTGCTGGCCGGACGCATCGGCCACCATGTCGGCATGGATCTCGTGCATCTCGCCATCCGGGGTCTTGTAGGTAACGCCACAGGGCACGCCCTGTTCGTTCTTCAGTACGTCGACGGCGGTGCCCTTGATGGTCTTGACACCCTTGTCGACGCAGACGTCCAGCAGCATCTTGTCGAAATCGGAACGGCGAACCTGCCAGGTGGGTTGGGCTACCAGTTCGTTGGTTTCCTTTTTGCGGGCCATTACCGGAACATAGAAGCTGTTGCGACCATCGGTACCGTAGACCATGGTGCCGTACTTGATCGGATACTTGTACTTGGCCATTTCTTCTTCCAGACCCAGGGCGCGAACCGAGGCGCCGCACTCTCCGGTCATGGATTCGCCCACATGCAGGCGGGGGAAGCTTTCCTTCTCGAGCAGGATGCTCTCGATGCCATGCTTCTGCAGCGTAATGGCAAGACCGGTACCCGCGGGACCACTGCCGACAATCACAACCTGAGTCTTCATTGTAAAACCTCCGTTCAGTTCAATTAAAAATACCTACATATCCATTTAATAGAGTCCGAGCAGAGGCTCTGTCAGATGGCTGATCCAGTTTAATCAAGTAAGAAAACAACGAAGTGTACATAAGCAAACCGTGTGCCTGATCAATTGTTGGCCTCTTGCTGGCGAGGTTTGTAACTTTAACCAATGTATTTTTCGCGCAAGATTACAGATAGTTTTTCGGGCGTCAATATTTCGTCAGAAATGACGAATATTCATCACTGTCGAACTCTCTTGTTGTGATTTTGTGGAGATGTTGTAGAGCCGCCAGAGCACCAACGCTGCTGCCGGGTCAGGCTGTCACACGCTCGACTTCGATCCGCATGCGGGGTGGCGAGGTTCATTGCCCAACCTGAAGTATGGCGAGCCGCTGCGGAACTCCGGTTGACCGGGGTTACCGGGCGCTTGGATACTCGTGAGCCCGGTCGGATGGTCCGATTCGGGCGATCCGGTCCCGCGCCCCAGGGCGGCGCAACAGGCCACGGATATTACAAAGTAGAGGAGTGGCACGCATGTGGTTCATCGGGGCGTTGCTCGGAGGGCTGTTGTTCGCGGGGTTGTGGTCGGATGGCTGGGTGCTCGGCGCCCTCATCGGCGCTGCCGCCGGCGTCTGGCTGAACCGTCGGCAGAGCGTCGTTCCGCCCGGTAAACCGGATCGGGTGCTCAAACTGGAACAGCAACTGAGCGAGTTGTCCGATGAGGTTCGACAGGTGCGGCTAAGACTGACCGCGCTCGAGCAGGGCGAGTCGAATAATGATCAGCCTGCGGCCGCGGCCACGTCCGTCGCGCCGACGGCGGCTATGGAACCGCAAGCCTTGGCGCCGGTTGTCGACATTGCCGAACCCGACATGCCAGTCCTCGAGCATCTTCCCTCTCCGGTTGCCGCAGCCGATTCCGGCGATCTGCCGCTGGCGGCACCTGCTCGCGCCGCCAGCGATCGATCCGAGGCAACGGTCGCTCGGCATTACCCGCCTACGATCCCCCCGCGCCTTGTCGAATGGCTGATGGGGGGCAACATGGTGGCGCGGATCGGGGTGGTCATCCTGTTCTTCGGTGTGGCGTTCCTGCTCAAGCATGCCTACGAAACCTACCATATGCCCATCGAGCTGCGTCTGACCGGCGTGGCGCTGGGCGCGGTGGCGCTGCTGATCGTCGGCTGGCGCTTGCGCGAAAGCCGGGCGGGTTATGCGCTGGCGCTGCAGGGCGGCGGGGTGGGCTTGCTGTACCTGACCATATTCGCGGCGTTCAGGCTGTATCAACTGCTGCCGGCGCTGCCGGCGTTCGCCTTGTTGTTCGGGGTAGCGGCGCTGGCGGCGATGCTCGCTGTGCTGCAGGACGCGCGGGTGCTGGCGGTGCTTGGCGCGGCGGGCGGTTTTCTGGCGCCGATCCTGGCTTCCACCGGGGACGGCAGTCATGTGCTGCTGTTCGGCTATTACGCGGTGCTCAACGCCGGCATTCTGGCGATCGCCTGGTTCAAGGCCTGGCGCGTGCTCAACCTGACCGGCTTCGTGTTCACCTTTGGTATCGCCGGGATGTGGGTACACGCCACCTATCAACCCGAACAATTCGCCAGTACCCAGCCATTCCTGTTGCTGTTTTTCCTGATGTATGTGGCGATTACCGTGCTGTTCGCCCGGCGCGGCGGCGACCGCAATGCGCGCGTGATGGACGGCACGTTGCTGTTCGGCGTGCCCTTGCTCGGCTTCGCGATGCAACTGAAACTGGTCGAAACATTCGAATACGGCGCCGCCTGGAGCGCTTTGGCGTTGGGGCTGTTCTATCTGCTGCTGACCCGCTATCTGTTGCGGCGCGACGCGGCGAACCTGATGCCGCAGGCCTTGCTGGCTATCGGTGTGGTGTTCGCCACCCTGGCCATTCCGCTTGCTTTCGACGGGCGCTGGACCTCCGCCGCCTGGGCGGTCGAGGGCGCCGGCATCCTGTGGGTCGGCATCCGGCAGAAGCGGCTTGCCGCCTGGGCGTTCGGTGCGGCGCTGCAAATTCTCGCCGGCGTGTTCTATCTGAGCGACTTCGCGCCGGCGGCTGGCGAAATGCCGCTGCTCAACAGCATTTTTCTCGGCGCGCTGCTGCTTGCCCTGTCGGGACTGTTCTGCGCCTGGATGCTGGACAGGAAGTCAGCGGAGGAGGATGCCCGCAGTGTCGCGATCCGCCATCTGGCCGGCCTGGCGTTGTTTGCCTGGGGCGTGTTCTGGTGGGCGGCAGCGGGACTCAACGAGATCGACCGGCATGTCGAGGCGGATTACCGGACGCATGCCGCGCTGCTGTTCGCTGCCGCTTCCTGCCTGGGTTTCAGTTGGCTGGCGCAGCGCCTGGACTGGGCGGCTGCGCGTATCCCCGCGCTGGCGCTGCTGCCGCTGATGACACTGGCAGCGCTGGCTGAACTGGATCGATCCGTGTCGCGCCCGTTTGCGCATCTCGGCTGGCTGGCCTGGCCCGCTGCTTTCGCGGCGCATGGGTGGCTGTTGCGTCGGCACGATGCTTTGAAACTGCCGGCGCTGGAATGGTTGCATGCCGGCGGATTCTGGTTGCTCGCCGGCCTGGGCGCATGGCAAGTCGCCTGGACGATCGATGACTGGGTCGCCGGTCAGGCGGTCTGGCCGCTGATTGCCTGGGCGTTGGTCCCCGGCGCGCTGCTGGCGCTGTCGACTATGCAGGTATTGCGCCAACGCTGGCCGTTGGTCGCCTGGCCGAATGCCTATCTCGGCTGGGGCGCGCTACCGCTGGCGGCCAGTCTGGTCGTCTGGTTCCTGGCGGCCACGCTCGGCTCCGACGCCAACCCGGCGCCGCTGCCGTATCTGCCTCTGCTGAACCCGCTCGATCTCGCCCAGGCCGGCGTTCTGCTGGTGCTGGCTGTCTGGTTTGCCGATACTCGTCGAATGGGCCTGATGCCCATGGCGCGAATGCCGCTTGCCAGCGTATGGGCGGGCCTTGGTATCGGCGGCTTCGTCTGGGCCAATGCCGTGCTGTTGCGCACGCTGCACCATTACGCCGCCGTGCCGTTCCGGATCGATGCGTTGCTGGGTTCCGATCTGGTACAGGCCTCGCTGTCGCTGTTCTGGACCCTGATTGCGCTGATTGCCATGGTGCTGGCTACCCGACGCGGCTGGCGCGCGCTGTGGATGGTCGGCGCCGGCTTGATGTTCGCGGTGGTGCTGAAATTGCTGCTGGTCGACCTGTCCAATGTCGGTACCATCGAGCGCATCGTTTCGTTCGTTGGCGTAGGTTTGCTGATGCTGGTGGTGGGTTATTTCGCCCCCGCTCCGCCGAAAGCCATCGCTGTAAAGGAAACACCATGAGAAACCTGTTTGCCATCTTGATATTTGCGGCGCTGCCGGCCCACGCCCAGTCGCCAGGCGATTTCGCCTATGCGGCGCCGGTGGAAATCTCCAGCCAGGAAGCGCTGCTGTGGTTGGAGCTGCCTTCGGCAGTGTACGAGGGCGCGGTGCGCACCGATCTGGGCGATCTGCGGGTGTTCAATGCTGCGGGCGAAGTGGTGCCGCATGCATTCCTGCCGCAAAGCGAAGGCGCCAAAGTGGTGGCGCCGCCGCAGCGGGTGCCGCTGTTTCCGCTGCGCGGCGCGGTCGCCAACGGCTTGCAAGGCGTCGACGTTCGGGTGGATCGGACCGGCATCCAGACGCGGGTGACGCTGCGCGGGCAGGAAGCCGGCCCGAGCGACTCGGCGTTGCTGGGCTATCTGGCGGACCTGAGCGCGCTGGAGCGTCCGATGGGGGCGCTGTTGCCGGTATTTTCGGCACAGGCGGGCGATCTGGTCACCAAGTTGCGCGTCGAAGGCAGCGACGATCTGTCGCGCTGGACGCTGCTCACCGATGCCGCGCCGATGCTGCGCCTGGCGTCGGGCGGACAGACGCTGGAGCGGACGCGCGTTGACCTCGAGCCGCGCAAATTCAAGTACCTGCGCTTGTCCTGGCCGGGAACCACACCGACGCCGGAACTGGAATCACTGTCCATCGAACTGGCGCCGCTGATGGCTGCACCGCCGCGGGCATGGAAATCGGCAACGCCGATCGCCGCGGACAAGCCGGGGGAACATGCATTCGATCTGGGGGGGCACTTTCCGATTGACCGGCTGCGCTTGAAACTGCCCGAGGCCAACACGGTGGGCGCGGTGCAGATCCTGTCGCGGGCCAAGCCGGAACATCCATGGCGCCCGGTTACGTCGGGCAGCGTGTATCGCCTGCTGCGCAATGCGACCGAAGTCACCAGCCCGGATCTGGCCTTTGCGACGACCAGTGCGCATTACTGGCTGGTGCGGGTCGACGCGCGCGGCGGCGGACTGGGCAGCGGGGCGCTGGGGCTGGATGCGGGCTGGTTGCCGCAGCGCCTGGTGTTCGCCGCGCGTGGTGCCGGCCCGTTCCAGATCGCCTGGGGCAATCGCAGCGCCCGGCCCGCCGAATATTCCGTCGATACGCTGATCCCCGGTTATCGGCACGAGGTGGCGCTGGACCAGTTGGCGGTGCCGATCGGTGCGGCTCGCCTGGGCGCTGCGCGGGTGCTGGCCGGAGATACGGCAACCCGCGAACAGATCGACTGGAAAACCGTGCTGATGTGGGCAAGTCTGGTTCTGGGCGTGGCGGTGCTGGCCAGGATGGCGTTTGTTTTGACACGCAAGATGTCGCAACCTAAACAGCCCTGAGCCGCCGCGCAAGGCGGATGCTGCAGCACGCCAGGAAAATGCTCGACGGAGAAGTTTGTTTGCAACCTGCCCGCAACTGATTCGCTGACGATCGGCCTGCAACCGGCTGGCCGCAACATCGGGATGGGATGATGCCGGCTACAAATCTTTCCTTTGAAGTCGGAGCAATAAATGAATTCAGCCAGACGCAACATTCTGCGTGGATCGGTTTCGACCGCCCTGCTGTCGGTGGCGGTTACCGCCGGACTCTTGCGTGCCAGCCACTCGGCGGCATCGAGCATGAAGAACAATCTGCCGGAGGTGCTGCGCACCTTGCAGCACAGCAATTCGACGCTGAGCAACGCCATCCGGATTCAGGCGCCTGACATCGCGGTCGATGGCGGAGCGGTTTTTATCGATGTTGCCTGCGACTTGCCGAATGTCGACACGCTGTTGATCTATGTCGACACCAACCCGCAACCGTTGGTGGCGGCGTTCCAGTTGGCGCCGCAAGTGCCGCCCGACATACAGATGCGCATCAAGCTGTCCCGGACCGGGCAGATCTGGGTTGTCGCGCGTAGCGGCGGTCAGTTTTACAAGATGTCGAAGCCGGTCAAGGTGACGGTGGGCGGGTGCGGAGTCGGCTTGAATTGATACGAGGTGTGCGATGACAGGCACCTGAGTTCAAGGATAATCCGCCTTCCTCAAGCCCGGAGCTGTCGATGAAGCCGTCCACTGTATTGCTTGCCCTCAGCCTGGCCGCGTCGGTCACCAGCGCTGCAGCCGATGACTGGAGCGGTCCGGACAAGGCCAGGCATTTTGCGGTCAGCGCCGTGCTCGGCACCTTGTCGGCGATGCACTACGAACACAAGTGGCAGGCATTCGGTGTCGCGCTGATTCCCGGTTTGCTCAAGGAAGTTTACGACAGCGGTCAGCCCGGCAATCATTTCAGCGGCAAGGACATGGCGGCCAACGCTCTGGGCGCCGCGGTCGGCGTGCAGTTCGGCCATTGGATCGTGACCCGCGACGGCATTGGTTACCAGGCCGCATTCTGAACGGCGGCGATCGCGCCGCATACCGATAGTCCGAATGGAAACACCATGAATAACGAGAGTTTTATTGCCGGCAAGGACGCTTCGCTGGAATCCTCGATCCTGTCCATGCAGGACAAGTTGTCCGAGCTCGGCTTCAATATCGAGGAACGCTCCTGGCTCAACCCGGTGGCGAATGCCTGGTCGGTGCACATCCGCGATCAGGATTGTCCGTTGCTGTTCACCAACGGCAAGGGGGCTACCGAATTGGCGGCACGGGCGAGCGCGCTGGGCGAGTTCTTCGAACGCCTGGGCTGCAATTATTTCTGGTCGCATTACTACCTCGGCGAAACGCTGGCGCGGCGCGAATTCGTGCATTACCCGCAGGAACAGTGGTTCCCCCTGCCGCCGGACGAGACCTGGCCGGTCGGGTTGCTGGATGACGAACTGCGCGCCTTCTACAATCCGGACGATGCGGTGCCGGCCAGTGCGCTGGTCGACCGCAACTCCGGCAACGCGGCGCGCGGCATCTGCGCTTTGCCGTATCGGCGCCAGCGCGATGGCGCGACGATCTGGTTTCCGGTCAACCTGATCGGCAATCTCTACGTCAGCAACGGCATGTCGGCTGGCAATACGCCGTCCGAGGCGCGCGTGCAGGCGCTGTCGGAAATCTTCGAGCGCTACGTCAAATTCAGGATCATCGGCGAGGGCATCTGTCTGCCTGACGTGCCGGACGAAGTGATTGCGCGTTACCCGAAGATCGAAGCCGGCATCGCCGATCTGCGCGCCGCCGGCTTCGGCATTCTGGTCAAGGATGCCTCGCTGGGCGGCCAGTATCCGGTGATGAACGTGACCTTGCTCAACCCCGCCGACCAGGGCTGTTTCGCCAGCTTCGGCGCACATCCGTGCTTCGAGGTGGCACTGGAGCGCGCGCTGACCGAACTGCTGCAAGGCCGTGCGCTGGATGCGCTGGGCGACTTCCCGGAACCGGGTTTCGACCTCGACGAGATTGCCGACTCGCCGAATCTGGAAATCCATTTTGTCGATTCCAGCGGCATCATCAGTTGGGAATTCCTGCGCGCGACGGCGGATTTCGAGTTTGTCGACTGGGATTTTTCCGGCGGGGTTGGCAAAACCACGCAGGAAGAATTCGCATGGCTGTGCGATGCGATCCACGCCGACGGTCGCGACATCTACATCGCCGACTTCCCGCATCTGGGCGTCTATGCCTGCCGTATCCTGGTGCCGAGCATGTCGGAGATCTACCCGATCGACGACCTGGAATGGAACAACAACAGCGTCGGCAATCAACTGCACCAAAGTCTGCTGCATCTGCCGCAACTCGACGATGCGGCACTGCGCGAATTGCTGGACACCCTGGATGGTCTCGGCCTGGACGACCAGCGTCCGGTGCCGGCGCTGATCGGTCTGGCCGAGGATGCCTGGTCGTTGTGGCACGACTTGCGTGTCGGCGAACTGAAGTTGCTGCTGGCGCTGGCGATCCAGGATCGGCAAGCGGTGGAGGAGGGCTGTCAGTGGGTGCGTCAGTTCGAACAACTCGATCCGGATCGCCGCCAGGTGTATCGCTGCGTCGAAACCCTGTTGCGGATGGATGCGCCGGAAACCTATCGCGCCAGCCTGCTCAGCCTGTTCGGTAACTACACGCTGACCACCGCCGAGGCGATGCTGCGCGGCGAGGAACGTTTCTTCGGTCTGGATGCGCCGGGGCTGGATCTGGCCGGTTGCGTGACCCACCAGCGTTTGTTGCGGGCCTATCGCAAGCTGGTGTTCAGGCCGGATCAGGCGGCGGGTATGGAGGCTGTCTGAAAGCGGGGCTTCTCCTTGCGGTTGTGGCGGTTATTGGGTCGGATAGCGGGTGTTTGACGTGCTAAAATCGTGCGGCTTTTTTGCTTGAACCACCAGAAAAAATAACGCGCCAGGCGTTCAGTCGGAGTTAGTCCGAATGAACGCCTGGCAAGCGCAATACCCGAGACACGAGACGCCCCGCAATGGAAAACCAGTTCGCCAAAGAAACCCTGCCCGTCAGCCTGGAAGAGGAAATGCGTCGTTCCTACCTCGATTACGCGATGAGCGTGATTGTCGGGCGGGCGCTGCCGGATGTGCGGGATGGTCTGAAGCCGGTGCATCGCCGCGTGCTGTTCGCGATGCACGAGCTGAACAACGACTGGAACAAGGCCTACAAGAAATCGGCGCGCGTGGTCGGCGATGTCATCGGTAAATACCATCCGCACGGCGATACGGCGGTGTACGACACCATCGTCCGCATGGCGCAGGACTTCTCGCTGCGCTACCCGCTGGTCGATGGCCAGGGCAACTTCGGTTCGGTCGATGGCGACAACGCGGCGGCTATGCGTTACACCGAAATCCGCATGGCCAAGATCGCGCACGAGTTGCTTGCCGACATCGACAAGGAAACCGTCGATTTCGGTCCCAACTACGACGGTTCCGAGCACGAGCCGCTGATCCTGCCGGCCAAGTTCCCGAATCTGCTGGTCAACGGTTCCTCCGGCATCGCGGTCGGCATGGCGACCAACATTCCGCCGCACAATCTGAACGAAATCGTCGATGCCTGTCTGGCCGTGCTGCGCGAGCCGATGATCGGCATCGAAGACCTGATCGACATCGTGCCGGCGCCCGACTTCCCCACCGCCGGCATCATCTACGGCACGGCCGGCGTCAAGGAAGGCTATCGCACCGGTCGCGGCCGCGTGGTGATGCGCGCCAAGGTGCATTTCGAGGACATCGAGAAGTCGGTCGGCCGGCAGGCGATCGTCGTTGACGAACTGCCGTACCAGGTGAACAAGGCGCATCTGTGCATCAAGATCGGCGAGCTGGTGCGCGAGAAGCGCATCGAAGGCATCAGCGAGATCCGCGACGAGTCGGACAAGTCCGGTATGCGCATGGTGATCGAGCTGAAGCGCGGCGAAGTGCCGGAAGTGGTGCTGAACAATCTGTACAAGCAGACGCAGATGCAGGACACCTTCGGCATGAACATGGTGGCCATTCTCGACGGCCAGCCGCGTCTGCTGAATCTCAAGCAAATCCTCGAAGCCTTCCTGCGCCACCGGCGCGAAGTCATTACCCGGCGCACCCAGTTCGAACTGAAGAAGGCGCGCGATCGCGGCCATATCCTGGAAGGTCTGGCGGTTGCGCTGGCCAACGTCGATGAAATCATTGCGCTGATCAAGTCTTCGGCGACGCCGCCGGAAGCCAAGGCGGCGCTGCTGTCGAAGCCGTGGCGGTCCGGCGTGGTGGAAGAGATGCTGGCCCGGGTGGCGGGCGATCTCGCCAGCACTGGCACCGAGTCGTTCCGGCCGCTTAACCTGGCCGCCGAATTCGGCCTGCATGCCAACGGCTATTTCCTCACCGAAGTGCAGGCGCAAGCCATTCTTGATCTGCGTCTGCAACGCCTGACCGGGCTGGAGCAGGACAAGATCGTCGGCGAGTACGGCGATGTCATGACCCGCATTGCCGATCTGCTCGACATTCTCGACAAACCCGAACGCGTCACCGAAATCATCGCCACCGAACTGGGCGAGATCAAGGCCGCGTTCGGCGACAAGCGGCGTTCCGAGATCATCGCGCATGGCGCCGACATTTCACTGGAAGATCTGATCACGCCGCAGGACATGGTGGTCACGCTGTCCAACACCGGCTACATCAAGGCGCAGCCGCTCGACGAATATCGCACCCAGAAACGCGGCGGACGCGGCAAGCAGGCGACCGGCACCAAGGATGAAGACTTCATCGAGATGTTGTTCATCGCGAATACGCACGACTTCATCCTCTGCTTCACCGATCGTGGCCGCATGTTCTGGCTGAAGGTCTATGAAGTGCCGCAGGGCGGCCGGGGTGCGCGCGGCAAGCCGATCATCAACCTGCTCAAGATGGAGCAGGACGAGAAGGTCAATGCCATCCTGCCGGTGAAGGAATTCGACGCCAACCACTTTGTCTTCATGGCCACCTCGTCGGGCATCGTCAAGAAAACCCCGCTCACCGATTTCTCGCGTCCGCGCACCGCCGGCATCATCGCGGTCAACCTGGATGAAGGTGATTATCTGGTCGGCGTGGCGATCACCAACGGCCAGAACGACGTCATGCTGTTCTCCGATGAAGGCAAGGCCAACCGCTTCGATGAAAACGATGTGCGCACCGTCGGCCGCAATGCGCGCGGCGTGCGCGGCATTCGCCTGGGCGAAGGTGCACGGGTGATTGCCTTGCTGGTTGCCGATAACGACGAACAGAGCGTGCTGACCGCCACCGAAAACGGCTTCGGCAAGCGCACGCCGGTTGGCGACTATACCCGCCACAATCGTGGCGGCCAGGGCTTGATCGCCATTTCCACATCGGCGCGCAACGGCAAGGTGGTCGCCGCTACGCTGGTCGACGAAACCGATGAAGTCATGCTGATCACCACCGGTGGCGTGCTGATCCGTACCCGCGTCAGCGAGATACGGTCGCTCGGTCGTTCGACACAGGGTGTCACCTTGATCAATCTCGATGCCGGCGAAAAACTGTCCGGCCTGCAACGGATACTGGAAACCGATTCGGATCTGGGTGAACAACCGGATACCGATGAAGATGGCGGCGATGTCGCCGACGCCGAGCCGAATCAGGATTAATCTGCGTCTCTGCGCTGATCGGGGGTTCCCGGATCTCGCCGCCATTCAACTTGCTCATGGGAGGTGTCGCCCGATGTCTACCGCCATCCTGTTCTGGGGGCCGGTTCTGATCCTGCTGGTGTATATCGTCTTCATCTACAACAGCCTGGTGCAGATCAAGCACAACGTCGCCAAGTCCTGGTCGAACATCGATGTGCTGCTCAAGCAACGTCATGACGAGCTGCCGAAGCTGATCGAAACCTGCAAGCAATACAAACAGTTCGAGCAGGACACCTTGCGCCAGGTCACCGAAGCGCGCGGTCGCGTGCAGCAAGCCGGCGCGGTCGGCGATATTCCGGCTCTGGGCTTGGCGGAAGGCGCGCTGCGCATGGGGCTGGGGCAGATCTTCGCGGTGGTGGAAGCGTATCCGGAACTACGCGCCAACGAGCATTTCGCCCAGTTGATGTCGCGCATCACCGGTCTGGAAGACGCCATCGCCGACCGTCGCGAGTTGTACAACGAGCACGTCAATATCAACAACGCGCGCATCGAGCAGTTTCCCGATGTTTTCGTCGCCCGGCTGTTCAGTTTTGGCGCCAAACCCTTGCTCACCTTCAGCGCCGCGGACAAGAAGGATGTTGACGTCAAAGCACTGTTCAGCTGATTGCGCATGAAGCGTTGGCTGGCCCGGCAGATTGGTTGGGTAGACCTGCATGGACTGCCGCTTGTCCTGCAATTCATACTGCTTGGTTTCGCGCTTTCGGTGATGTCCAGCCAGATCTGGTTGCCGGTACTTGCAGTTTCCGCGTTGCTCAACTTGTGGGCCTGGGTTTTCGCGATGCGCTGGCGACGCGCCATCGTCGATACGCCGACCTCGCGCGTCGCTTCCGCCGCGCAAGGTTATGTCGAACTGATTGGCGTCGGTCAGCCGTTGGCGGATACCCCGCTACTCAGCCCGTTCACCCAATTGCCCTGCCTGTGGTACCGCTACACCGTCGAACGGAAGGAGGACGACGAATGGAAGCAGGTGGATCACGGCGCAAGCGAACTGCCGTTCAATCTGCAGGATGATTCCGGCCGTTGCGAGATCGATCCGGTCGGCGCGGCGATACTGACCACACACAAGGAGATTCGCACGCAAGGCGATGAGCGGCAGACCGAGTACGTTCTGCTCAAGGGCGACCGGCTCTACGCCCTGGGAGACTTCTTCAGCTTCAGCGGTGCGCAGGTCGTGCTGAATACCCGTCTCGATGTCGGCGATCTGCTGGCCGAGTGGAAATCCGATCAGGCGGATTTGCAGCGGCGTTTCGACCTTGATAGCAACGGTGCCATTGACGAACAGGAATGGCTGTTGGCGCGACAAGCCGCCGAGCGCGAAGTTGCGCGCCGCCACCAGGAAATACGCAGACAGCCGACGCAACATCGGTTGCGCAAACCGCGCGCGCGCAAACCCTACCTGATCGCCAACCACCCGCCGGAAAAACTGGGCCGGCGCTATGCCTGGTTCAGCGCAATGTATCTGGTGCTGTTGCTGGGCTGCTTGTTTGGCATCGCCTGGGCGTTGCATGCGTCAGGCTGAACGACAGCCATTCGCCATGCGCCAAGGGTCGGCCGACACGACGTTGCATGACTTGCGCATCGATGCGGTGTTGCACTGTTTGCAAGCCAGCGGCGCCGCCAGCGTGCTCGACCTGGGCTGCGGGCGCGGCGCATTGCTGAAGCGCCTGTTGCCGGTGGCGCAATTCACCCGCCTAGTCGGCATCGACATCGATATGCAGGCGCTGGAACAAGCGCGCCAGGTTCTCGGCCTCGACCTGTTGCGCCCGCATCCCCGGATGTCGGTCAGCTACGGATCCTTCGAGGAAGTAAACCGCGAACTGAGCGGGTTCGATGCGGCGGTGCTGCTGGAAACCATCGAGCACATCGATGCCGGACGCTTGCCGCGGATGGAACGGGCGGTGTTCGTCGGCATGCATCCGCGTCTGATTCTGGTTACCACGCCGAACCGCGACTACAACCCGGTACATGGCCTGGCGCGCGGCGAACGACGGCATCCCGGTCATCGTTTCGAATGGACACGCGCGCAGTTTCGGCAGTGGGCCGGCGGTGTCGCGCAACGTAATGGTTACAGCGTCGCCTTCGACGATCTCGGCTGGCCGCAACCCGGGATCGGCGGCTCATCACAGATGGCCAGCTTCGTGGCGCAATAGGACACGCAGCCATTGGCGTTTGCGCGTGGTTCAGTATCTGTTCGCCGGCCTGGTGGTCGCGCTGGCGCGGGTGATGCTGGTCAAGGAGCCTACAGCCACTCGCCGTTGCGCAGTCTGCTGTTCGGCAGCAAAACACCGGACCTGCTTTTCTCATCGCGGGTTCCGACGCTGTTGCTGCGCTGAGCGATGCAGCGCGGGGCATTGCCGGCAAGGTCAAACCCGGTTTATTGATTCCGTTGCTTCAACGCAGTAAAAAAAACCGGGTCGGATTTCCGGTTTTGCAGTTGCCACGGAGCGGCCATGCGGGTAGTTTTGCCAGCGTTTTTTCCCCGGCAGTCCATAGCACCATGAAGCAGCATGTCGAGATCGGCAACCAGGCTCTCGAAGAACTGGGTCGCCTGCGCCAGGAGGTCACCCATCTGCGCGCCATGTCGGCCCGTCAGGTGGCGACGGAAGCCCGGCTGGCCAGGCTGGCCAACTTCCCCGAACAGAACCCGGACATCCTGGTGGAAACCGATTTCAACGGCCGGGTCACCTACATGAACCCGGTTGCCCAGGCGCGTTTTCCCGACCTCTCGGGGACAGGTTTCAGCCATCCCCTGTTCCTGGGCATGGCCGAGGTCCTGGTCATGATGCGGGTGGAGGACATGGCCTACAGTTCCGACGAGATCAGCCTGGGGGATGCCGCCTTCGAACGTCAGGTCTGCCATGTCCGGGAGGCGGATAAAGAACGTATCCGCATTTACCTGCACGACATCACTCGACGCAAGCGGGCCGAGAAGGCCATTCAGACCCTGGCCCGGCAGGTCGTTTACGGTCAGGAGGAAGAACGCCGGCGCTTGTCCAGGGAACTTCACGACGAGGCTGGTCAGGCGCTCACTGCACTCAAGCTGAGCCTGGAACTGCTGCGGACGGACTTGCCCGCCGACGCCGGCGACCTGCACCGCCACCTGGTTCAGGCCATCGATCTGGCGGAGACCACCATGGACCGGGTGCGCCACCTGGCCCACGGCCTGCGTCCCCCCGCCCTGGACACCCTGGGCCTGGATCTGACCCTGGGCGCCTACTGCCGGGACATCGCCCAGCGCAGTCAGTTGACCATCGATTATCACAGTGACCATGTATCCGGCCTCAGCGATGCCATGAACATCTGTCTCTACCGGGTCCTCCAGGAGGCACTGACCAACGTGGTTAAACACGCCCGGGCCAGCCGGGTCCGGGTGGATCTGGGCTTCGAGGGAGAGGCGGTGCGCCTGGAAGTGGTCGACGATGGCTGCGGCCTGGCCCCGGCCAGCGCCGAGCAGTCGCTGGGCGGCATCGGCATGCTGGGCATGCGCGAACGCCTGGAATTGCTGGACGGACGCCTGGAAGTCAGTTCCACCCCCGGTCAGGGCCTGCGACTGTGGGCCATCCTGCCGTTGCAGGTGGTGGCATGATCCGGGTGGTCATTGCCGATGACCATCATCTGGTCCGGGAGGGTATCCGCGCCCTGCTGGAGCGGGCTGGCGACATCGATGTGGTGGGCGAGGCGGTGGACGGCGTGGCAGCCGTGCAACTGGTGAACACCCTGACGCCGGACGTGCTGTTGATGGACATCGCCATGCCCCGCCTGAACGGCATCCAGGCGGCGGAGCAATTGCGCGAAGCCGGAACAGCAACACACATCGTCATCCTTTCCATGTATTCCGACGACATCCTGGTTCGCCAGGCCCTGCGGCATGGCGTAAAGGGCTTTCTGCCCAAGGGCTCGGTGTCCGATGAACTGCTGTTCGCCCTGCGCGCCGCCAGTCGTGGCGCCCTCTATCTCAGCCCCAGCATCTCGGCCGGTTTGCTGGCAGGCGATGAACTGTCCGACAAAGTCAAATCCAGTGGTTTGCCCGGCCCCCTGACGGCCCGGGAGCGGCAACTGCTGCGCCTTATCGGCAAGGGGCTTACCAACGCCCAGATGGCGCTGGAACTGGGCATCAGCATCAAGACGGTGGAACGCCATCGCACCCACCTGATGCAAAAACTCAACGCCCGCAACATGGCGGAACTGATCCGCATCGCGATTGCCCAGGGGCTGATGCCGCTGAAGGAGTGACCGGGGGTGAGGGTAAACCCGTATATCCTGAGGGTGGCTACGGATTGCCGCTTGCCTTTGTCCAAGGCATAGTCCGGCCAACAATTACAACTTTGCGCCAAAAAAGGAACCACCATGCCGCATGTGATTACAACAACGGAGTTGTTCCTCCTGGCGATGTTCATTGTCTTCACGGTCCCCTATCTGGTCTGGCGCCTAGGCAGGACGGATTACTTTGCCCCCCTGGTGGTAGTGCAGATATTCGCAGGCGTGCTGCTCGGGCCTGGCATCATGGGGCACTACTTCCCGGATTACTATGAATTCATCTTCACTCCGCCGGTCATCCAGTCATTGAACGGGATCGCCTGGTGGGCGGTGTCCTTATTCGTTTTCGTCGCCGGTATCGAACTCGATCTGAAAAAAGCCTGGCAACACCGGGGCGAAACCATGACCACGGCGGGACTTGCTTTGGGGACTCCCTTGATCATGGGGTCAATTGCCGCAGTGATCCTGCTGTCCTGGAATGCTGGTTGGATGGGCCCCAACGCCCAGACCTGGCAATTCATCCTGGGCATCGGCATGGCCAGCGCCGTCACCGCCCTGCCTATTCTGATCCTTCTCATGGAAAAGATGGACATCCTGCGCCAGCCCCTTGGTCAACGTATCTTGCGCTACGCCAGCATGGACGACATCGCCATCTGGGGCGTGCTGGCCCTGATCCTGCTGGATTGGGAACGCATCGAGCGTCAGGCGATCTTCCTGGCCGGCTATGTGGTCATCGGTTTCTTGTTCCGCAAACTCATGTGGCGCATCAAGGATATGGACCGCTGGTATGTGGGCTTCATCTGGCTGATTCTCGTGGCCTTCGCCGCCGACTGGGCCGGTCTGCACTACATGGTGGGCGCCTTCCTGGCCGGCGCCATCATGGACAGCGAATGGTTCAACCAGAAACAGATGGATGCCTTCCGCCATCACGTGCTGCTGGCCATCATGCCGGTTTTCTTCCTCAGCACGGGTCTGCGCACCGACTGGACATTGGGTGGTCTGACGGTGCTCATCGCGGCGGCCCTCCTGCTGTTCGCCCAGATTTCCGGCAAGCTTATCGCCATGCACATCGCCAGCCGAGCGCTCAAGTGGGAACCTGGCGAGGCGTCCATCGTCGGCTGGCTGCTGCAAACCAAGGCGCTGATCGAGATTATTTTTGCCAACGTGTTGCTGGACAAGGGCATCATAACCAGCGAAATGTTCACGGCCCTGCTGCTCATGGCCCTCGCCAGCACCATGCTTACGGTTCCCGTCGTGACGCCCAAACTAAAGCGCATGAAGGAAATAATTTTCAGATCTACTTGACCCATGACAAGCACCGAAAAAAACGCGCCATCCGGCGCGTTTTTTTCGGTGCTTGCCGCATGCTCAGAGCATGATCGTTTCCCGATTTACCGGCTGATCGGCTTGTACCGGATGCGCTTCGGCTTCGCTCCTTCCTCGCCCAGGCGTTTGCGTTTGTCGGCTTCGTATTCCTGGTAGTTGCCGGCGAAGAAGTTCCAGTGCGAGTCACCTTCGCAGGCAAGGATGTGGGTGGCGATGCGGTCGAGGAACCAGCGGTCGTGGGAGATGACCAGCACGCAGCCGGCGAATTCGAGCAGGGCGTCTTCCAGCGCGCGCAGGGTTTCCACGTCAAGGTCGTTGGAGGGTTCGTCGAGCAGCAGGACGTTGCCGCCTTGAATGAGCGTCTTCGCCAGGTGCAGGCGGCCGCGTTCGCCGCCGGACAGCGTGCCGACGCTCTTGCCCTGGTCGCCGCCCTTGAAGTTGAAGCGACCGAGGTAGGCGCGGGCGGGCATTTCGAAGCGGCCGACGGTGAGGATGTCGGCGCCGTTGGCGACCGCGTCGAACACAGTTTTATTGTCTTCCAGGCCTTCGCGCGACTGGTCCACCGATGCGACCTTGACCGTCTGGCCGATGTCGATGCCGCCGCTGTCCGGCTGCTCTTTGCCCTGGATCATGCGGAACAGCGTCGATTTGCCGGCGCCGTTGGGGCCGATGATGCCGACGATGGCGCCGGGCGGGATGCTGAATGACAGGTCGTCGATCAGCAGACGGTCGCCGAAGGCTTTGGAGACGCCGTTGAATTCGATCACCTTGTCGCCCAGACGCTCACCCGGCGGGATGAAGATTTCCTGGGTTTCGTTGCGCTTCTGGTATTCGGTCGAGTTCATTTCCTCGAAGCGGGCGAGACGCGATTTGGACTTGGCCTGGCGCGCTTTCGGGTTCTGGCGCACCCATTCCAGTTCCTGTTTCATCGCCTTCATGTGGGCGTCGATCTGCTTGTTCTCGGTTTCCAGGCGGGCTTCCTTCTGTTCCAGCCAGCTCGAATAGTTGCCCTTCCACGGGATGCCGTGGCCGCGGTCGAGTTCGAGTATCCACTCGGCTGCGTTGTCGAGGAAGTAGCGGTCGTGGGTGACGGCGACCACGGTGCCGGGGAAGCGCACCAGGAACTGTTCCAGCCATTCCACCGATTCGGCGTCGAGGTGGTTGGTGGGTTCGTCGAGCAGCAGCATGTCGGGCTTTTGCAGCAGCAGCTTGCACAGCGCGACACGGCGTTTCTCGCCGCCGGAAAGCTTGCCGATGACGGCCTCCCAGGGCGGCAGGCGCAGCGCGTCGGCGGCGATTTCCATCTGGAGTGCGGCGTCGCTGCCGGAAGCGGCGATGATCGCTTCCAGCCGCGCCTGTTCCTCGGCCAGTTTGTCGAAATCGGCGTCCGGTTCGGCGTAGGCGGCGTACACCGCTTCCAGTTTCTGTTGCGCCTGCATGACTTCGCCCAGCGCGCTTTCGACCTCGTCGCGCACGGTCTTGTCGGGATCGAGTTGCGGTTCCTGCGGCAGGTAACCGATGGAATTGCCGGCCAGATGCTGCACCTCGCCTTCATATTCCTTGTCGACGCCGGCCATGATGCGCAACACCGTCGATTTGCCTGAGCCGTTGAGGCCGAGCAGGCCGATCTTGGCGCCGGGGAAGAAGGACAGCGAGATGTCCTTGATGATCTGGCGCTTGGGCGGGACGATTTTGCTCACGCGGAGCATGCTCATTACATATTGGGCCATGGTCTGGGTCGTTTCGGGTGGGGATTGGGGGAGGGGATGGATTGCGTCGACCGGCAGGCTGAGCGCGGTTGATCGATGCCGCTGGTCAGCCGCGGGCCGAATCGGTTGCTATTTGCTCGGCGCTTGTTTCAGCAGGGCGTTCGAATCGGCGATCAGCTTTTCCATTTCGCGATGCAGCTTTTCCTTGCGCGCTTGCCGCTCGGCGGAATCGTCGCTTCCAGCGGAGGGTGCGGTTTTCTCGTCCTCGGCGATGCTGTCTATTTCCTGGCTGAGAACCTCCTTGCGCTGTTCCAGTTCGCCGATGCGTTTCAGCAGACCCGCGTCCAGATCCTGAGCGCTCTCGCGGGCGATCTTGTAGGCGCCGCTCAGTTTTTCCATGGCCGCGTCGTATTTGCCGGCATCGAATTTGGCTTTTTCCGATTTGGCCAGATCGCCGACCGAGACGGCGACATCCTTGACCTGGCCGAACACTTTGCTGGATTGCGCTTTTTCCTCCTCGTCGCCGAAGAAATAGTTGTAGGCCAGAACGCCGACGACCAGCACAACGACAATTTTGAACAGAAATCCGATCATGTAGAGTTTTTCCTTGGTTGATGAGGTGCCGGCATTCGACTGACCGACCCGGCTATTTTATGCGCATGACAAACAACGCCAAACAACGCCAGCCTAGTCCGTCATTTCCGTGTCTTCATGTTGGTATGCCGGCGCGCAGCAACACAACAGGCGCAGCGTTTCATTGCCGATGTTGTGCAGGCAGTGCACGGTTCCCGGCGGAATCAGGATGGTATCGCCGGGTTCGATGATGAACTCTGCATCCCCCAGCCGCATGCGACCCCGACCGGCCAGGATGAAATAAAGTTCCTCGCTGACCCGGTGTCGGTGCGGCGCGGTGGCGCCGGCAACCGGCACACTGGCCTCGGCAAGACTCTGCTTGGCGTTGCCGTGGACGCTAGGATGCATCAACTCGCGGATGCTCGAACCATCCAGGGTGATGTAGGCTGGCGTCTCGGCGAGTCGGCTGCGCGAGACGCTCATGGCGGGCAATTATCCAGCGCTTCGAGTTCCGCCTGCTGCTCCAGCCATTCGCCTTCGAGCTGCTCCAGTTCCTTGGCCAGCGTGGCTTGTTCGAACAGATGCGCCTTGACCGCTTCCTTGTTGGCCTCGGCATAGATCGCCGGGTCAGCCAGTTGCGCGTCGAGATCGGCCTTGCGGGCGTTGGCCTTGGCCATCTTCTCTTCCAGGCGCTTGATCCGGGTTTCGATCGGTTTCTTTTGCGTCGACAGGCGTTGCCGGATTTCCGCTTCCTGGCGTTTCTGTTCCTTGCGTTCGGCGGTGCTGAGCACCGGCTCGGGCGCGCTTTCGCGGATTTCGCTGGGCGACATCCGGGCTGCAGGTTCGGGCTCTGTCTTGCCCGGTTTTGCCGGTTTGGCGGGTTTCGCTACCGCCAGTTTGGTCTTGAACAGCCAGTCGCGGTAGTCATCGAGGTCGCCGTCGAACGGTTTCAGGCTGCCGTCGGCGACGATCAGGAATTCCTCGGTGGTGGCGCGCAGCAGGTGCCGGTCGTGCGAGACCAGCACCAGCGTGCCTTCGAACTGCGCCAATGCGACGGTCAGCGCTTCGCGGGTTTCCAGGTCGAGGTGGTTGGTTGGCTCGTCGAGCAGCAGCAGGTTGGGCTTCTGCCAGACGATCAGCGCCAGCGCCAGGCGCGCCTTTTCGCCGCCGGAAAACGGCGCTATCGGGCTGCTGACCATGGTGCCGGGGAAGTTGAAACCGCCGAGGAAGTTGCGCAATTCCTGTTCGCGCACGGTCGGCGCGATCTTCGCCAGATGCCACAGCGGCGACTGGTCGTGGCGCAGCATTTCGACCTGATGCTGGGCGAAATAACCGATCGCCAGGCCTTTGCCCCAGTGCGCGTCGCCGGTCAACGGCGGCAGTTCGCCGGCGATGGTCTTGATCAGCGTCGATTTGCCGGCGCCGTTGACGCCGAGCAGGCCGATGCGCTGTCCGGCCTGCAGGTTGAGGTTGATGTCGCGCAGGATGGGTTTCGCTCCCTCTCCCGCAGGCGGGAGAGGGGCAGTATAGCCGGCGACGACCTCTTCCAGCACCAGCAGCGGGTTCGGCGCGCGGTCGGGTTCGCGGAACTCGAACTGGAACGCGGCGGCGGCGTGGATCGGCGCCAGGTCTTCCATCTTCGCCAGCATCTTCATCCGGCTCTGCGCCTGCTTGGCCTTGCTGGCCTTGGCCTTGAAGCGGTCGATGAAGGATTGCAGGTGGGCGCGCTCACGCGACTGTTTCTCGAACGTGGCCTGGTTCAGCGACAGGTTGATGGCGCGCTGCTTCTCGAACTGCGAGTAGTTGCCGCCGTAGCGTTTCAGCTTGCGTTCATCGATATGAGCGATGACGTTGACCACGCCGTCGAGAAAGTCGCGGTCGTGCGAGATGATGATCAGGGTGCCGGGATAGCGCTTCAGCCAGTCTTCCACCCACAGGATGGCGTCGAGATCGAGGTGGTTGGTCGGCTCGTCGAGCAGCAGCAGGTCGGACGGACTCATCAGCGCCTGCGCCAGATTCAGCCGCATGCGCCAGCCGCCGGAAAAGCTCGCCACCGGCAGGTTCATCTGGTCATGCGAGAAACCCAGGCCGGTAAGCAGTTGCTCGCCGCGCGAGCGCACCGTGTAGGCATCGGCATCGGCCAGCGCGGCATGCAGTTCACCGATGCGGTGGCCGTCGTGGCGGGCTTCGGCATCCGCCAGTTCCGCCTCCAGGCGGCGCAGATGCGTATCACCGTCGATGGCGTAGTCGAGCGCCGGCCGCTCCAGCGCCGGGGTTTCCTGGGCAACGTGGGCGACGCGCCAGGAGGACGGGAAAAACGCATCGCCGGCATCCGGCTGCAATTCGTTGCGCAGCAGCGCGAACAAGCTGGATTTGCCGGAGCCGTTGGCGCCGATCAGGCCGACTTTTTCACCCGGATTCAGGGTCAGGTCGGCGGCTTCGAGCAGCGGCTTGGCGCCGCGGATGAGGGTAAGTGCGGTTAGTCGGATCATGGGGCGCGATTATCGCCGCAAAGCGCGCTCCAACCGGCGATGATTTCCGCGTCTTCCCCGGTGTTCAACCCGATCCGCGCGTTCTTGCCCTGTGGGCAGGCAGACGCGGGTGCATCAGAAACAAAAAGCGTCTTCCGGTGTGTTGCCGGAAGACGCCTGGTGCAGCGGTTCAACGCGTGGCGTCAACCTATGTTTGTGCGGCTGATCATCTATCGCGAGTTCCGATCCATGCCGCCTTGCTGGCCGCGGCGGGCAGCGGCGTTTTCGCGATTGGCCGAGTTGCGCATCGGTCGTTCGTTCGATCGGTTTGCGCCCGCATCCATTCGCCGGTCGTAGCCGTCGCGCATGGCTTCACGCCGCTGTTCCGGCGCCATGTCCCGCAAGCGCTGACGATCCCCGGCATTCTGGCCGTCCTGTGCATTCTGGCGATCCAGTCGGTCCTGCATGACTTCACGCCGATCATCCGGATCCATGTTTTTCAGCCGTTCGCGTTGCTCGGGCGTCAGGTCCTCTCTGAATTCACGCCGCTCCTTCAGTTCGCGCAGAGCGCTTTGACGCTGTTCCGGCGTCATGTTCTGCAAGCGTGCGCGATCCTTGGGGGTCAGGTCGTCGAGAAATTGCTGACGCTCCATTCGATCACGCAGAGCCTGCTGGCGCTGTTCCGGCGACAGACTCTGCAGCCTCTCGCGCTGCTGCGGAGTCAGATTCTCCATGAAATCCTGGCGTTCTTCGCGTTGGCGCAAAGCTTGCCGACGCTCCTCCGGAGTCATGTTCTGCAGCCGCTCGCGTTGCTCGGGGGTCTGATCCTGTGTGATGTTCGGACGATCGTCGCGCTGACGCAAAGCCTGCCGGCGCTCTTCCGGGGACATGTTCTGCAGCTGTTCGCGTTGCTCGGGGGTAAGCCCCTCCAAACGGTCGCGACGATCGGCATTGGCGGATTGCCTGTCGAGCGGTGCTTCCCTGTCCGCTTGTTCCTGGGCGATCGCGGCACCAGCCGTCATGCCGAACATCAAAGCCAATGTGATGGCAACTGGTAACGTTTTCAGTCGAGTCATTTGATTCCCTTTCATCTAGTTGAACATGTGTGAATCGATACCGTGCATATGGATGGGTGGCAGGATTGGGTTGGTTCATGCCGCGCTGCAACGCCTGCCTCGGTATCTGATCCCATCTTAGGGGCGGGATGTAAGAGTTCTGTTTCCAGCATCATCGCAAATGTAACAATGTGTTACGCCTTCATGGCCGACAGGCTCCTAGGGAAGCGCTGATTTATTGGCTTTCGTCGTTCCCATGAATGCGGTAACCCAGTGAAATCAAGGCACTGGAACCCCGCATTCGCGGGGATGACGAATTAATCAGAGTCTCCCTAGGCACGTTGAAAAGAAAACGTGTCACAGAAAAAATCCTCGTCCAGCATGCCTCGGCTGCCAAACTCCCGCCTGATCGCTTCGATCATGACCGGTGCGCCACAGGCATAAACCTGTACTGCCGACAAGTCGGGGTAATCTTCCAGAACGGCTTGATGCACCAGTCCGGTGCGGCCTGTCCATTGATCTTCGGCAGTGGTGTCGGACAGCACGGTCGTGTAGTTGAAATTCGCATGTGCCTGCTGCCACTGCGCGGGCAAATCCGCCATATAGACATCTTGCGGCTGGCGAGCCCCCCAATACAACATCACCTTGCGCTGCAGGCCCTGGCTGAAAGCGTGGGCGAGCATGCTTTTGATCGGGGCGAAACCGGTGCCGCCGGCGATACATAACAGGGGCTTGTCGGATTCACGCAGATAGAAAGTGCCGTGCGGACCTTTCACGTTCAGGCTGTCGCCGATCTTCAGGGTATTGAACACGAATTCACTGAACAAACCGTTCGGTACACGCCGGACGTGAAGTTCCATCATGCCGCTTTCTTCAGGCGGGTTGGCAAGCGAGTAACTGCGATAGCCTCCATCCTCAAGCAGGATGTCGATGAACTGTCCGGGCAGGAACTGCATGGGTTGATCCGCAGGAGGAGCCAGCCATATTCCCATGACGTCATGGCACAGTTTTTCCATGCGCTGCACCTGGCAGGACAGCGTCAGGATCGTCGATGCATCGGCCAATATGACTTCGTACGCCTCGATACTGAGATCGGTCAGTGGCTTGGCGGCGCAGAACAGCGCCAGACCGTTTTCCTTGTCGTAATCCGTCAGCAGGCTTTCCTGATATTCACCGTAATCGACCTGTCCTTCGAGTATCTTGCCTTCACAGGCGCCGCAGTCGCCACCGCGGCAGGCATGCGGCAAACCCAATCCCGCCACGGTGGCGGCTTCGAGTATGGTTTGTCCAGGTTCAGCCGTGAATTGGATGCCGCTGGGCTGTATCGTGATGAGGTGGGCCATTTTCTTTCCGTCGGTTGGTCGCATGAGGTGTCAAGTGAAGAACCAGCACGCATCGATCATTATGCGGGCCGGCAACATTATCCTGAAATGTCATGCTTGCAGAGTGTAATGGGCGTGACAAATACAGGCCATGCATCCATGCGCAGCGTCAATATTTGCGATGGAAACGTGAATCGCTGTCGGTATACTCGCCCGGCCTCAAGGGATGGATGGTCGTTCTATGAAAGTAGCGATAGTGCATTATTGGCTGGTGGGCATGCGCGGCGGCGAAAAGGTCATCGAGGCGCTTTGCGAAATGTTTCCGGATGCCACGCTGTTTACCCATGTCTATGATCCGGACGCGGTTTCTCCGGTAATCCGCCGGCACCGGGTGGTCACCACTTTCATCGATAGGTTGCCCAGGGCGAGGCGCTGGTACCAGCGTTACCTGCCGCTGATGCCGATGGCGCTAGAGCAGCTTGATCTGCGAGGCTATGACCTGATCATCAGCAGCGAGTCGGGGCCGGCGAAAGGCGTTATCGTGCCGCCGGGCAGCCTGCATCTGTGTTATTGCCATACACCCATGCGCTATTTATGGGATATGTATCCGGATTATCTGGCCGGCGCCGGCCGGGTGACGCGCTGGTTGATGCGGCCGATGGCCCACTATCTGCGCATGTGGGATCTGGCGACCGCCTTTCGAGTAGATCACTTCGTCGCCAATTCCCGATTCGTTGGCAGCCGTATCGCCAAATTTTACCGGCGTGACGCCGATGTCGCGCATCCGCCGGTGAGCGTGGATGATTTCTATCTCGCCGATGCGCCCGACGACTACTACCTGATGGTTGGCCAACTGGTCGGTTACAAACGTACCGATCTGGCGGTGGAAGCCTTCAAGCGCATGGGTAAGCGCCTGGTGATCATCGGTGAAGGCGAGCAATTCGAGGAAATATCCCGCATGGCGAGCGGCAACATACAGGTCATGGGGCGTCAGCCCTTTTCGGTGATCCGCGAGCATTACGCCCGTTGCCGGGCGTTGATCTTCCCGGGCCTGGAAGATTTCGGCATCGTTCCGGTGGAAGCCATGGCTTCCGGCAGACCGGTGATCGCCTACCGCGCGGGCGGGGCGCTGGAAACCGTGGTGGACGGGGTTACCGGCCTGTTTTTCGATGAGCAAAGCGTCGAGGCGATGATCGAAGCGGTCGAGCGATACGAAACTCGGCAGGATGATTTCGTGCCGCAAGTCATTCGAACTCACGCCGAGGAGTTCGGTGTTGATCGGTTCAAGAAGCAGATGCGGGATATTCTGGATCGATGCCTGCGCGAAAGAAAATATTGATGGATGCCGGGCATATCAACCTTGGCCGCATGGATTTTTTGTCTGTCGGATTTTTTTACATTGACTTCATGCGTCGTCCCTTCGCCTCGACCGGTTCCGTGAAAAACATCCTCCGGTGCCGCGCTGCGTTGCATTGAGAATTCAATCCGGCGACTTTTGGAATACTGCGCAAACACGGGACTTTGGCGGTTTCGGATGTTGATTCCTTGCGCTGCGATGGATGTCGGCAGGCGGTGATATCGGCCACGCTTAACAGCCAGAATCATTATTGGCATGGTTAATGCATGTTTGGTTCATAATTGATCTCACTGGTTGTAAAGAACATTATGAATGCGTTTGTACATAAGTTCATGTGATGCGGCGCTTGCGTTGGTAGTGAAATCCATGCCAATCTGCTCGTTGTATGCAACGTTCGATTGGATAACGGGTGTACAGCCCGTCGGCGTGCGGGATAGCCGGCATTCAAGTTCAACAGATCAAGTGTGTTTTTTTAAGGGTTTGATACGTGAGCGGCACCCAGCCTGATACTTCACCGCATGAAACGGTTTCGGCGATAACCCCGCCGGACGCCGAGGCATTGGGCAATCTGTGGAACGACAGACGCCAGCGGCAGTTGCCGCTGGATGGGCCGGACCGCCGGCAAGGCTTGGACCGGCGTCTGGCTTTTCAGCGGATGCCATCGAACCGGCGAGGTGAAATCACTGGTTGGACAATCGCCAAGTCGGTAAAGTTGCATGCGGCCATCCTGATGGCTGGCGATTTATTCATCTTCGGGGTGTCTTATTTGATCGCCTTTGCGATCGCCCTGATGGTGCAGGATTCGTTTTATGTCGCTGAATCCTTGGTGCTGGGTCGCAATTGGAACGTTCTGGCAGATGTCGCCCGGTTTTACCAGTTTGTCGTCGCCACGCTGGTCGCTGTGTTGTTGTTCCTGCTCTTTGGGCATTACACCCGGCGCCGACCGTTCTGGGATGAACTTCACGATACCACCAAGCTGATATTGATATTCGCGACACTGGAAGCCACGATTTCCTTTCTCGCCGGATTCCGGCTTCCCCGCTTGTGGTTGATCGGAACCTGGATCGTGGCAATCCCGCTGATTCCCCTGGGGCGCTATTTCATCAAGCGTTTGCTGATGCATGCTGGATGGTGGGCGCGACCGACGGTCATCATCGGTTCCGGTCGCAATGCCCGCGATACCGCGTTGGCCATGGACGAGGAACCGGCGCTGGGATTTCGCGTGGCGGCATTTCTCGTGCCGCCAGGCGCGTGGAGTCAGGCGCGTGCCGATGCCGGCGAGATTCCGTCCAGCATCGAGATCAAGGGCCGCAGCATCCCCGTACGCAATCTGGGCGAAAACCCCGAAGTCGTTTTGCGCGTATTGGGCACGCCGCATATTGTCATTGCATTGGAATCGGATGATTTGTGGGAGGTTTCCAAGTTGTTGCTGGGCAAGAATTTGCCTTACTCAAGCTTGAATATCGTGCCATCAATACGCGGGTTGCCCCTGGTCGGCATGGACATGCTGCATCTGTTCCGGCATGAAGTCATGATGCTGCGCGTGCAGAACAATTTGTCCAGGTCCATTCCGCGTCAAGTCAAGGGATTTTTCGACTTGTCGGTGGCTTGCTTCCTGATGCTGGTATTGAGTCCTCTGTTGCTGGCTCTGGTGTTTGCCATACGCATGTCGGGTCCTGGCGTATTTTTTGGACACACACGCATCGGCAAGAACGGCAAGCCTTTCAAATGCTACAAATACCGAACCATGGTGCCAAATGCCGCCGAAGTGTTGAAGGAATTGCTGGAGCGCGATCCGGTTGCGCGCGAGGAGTGGGAGCGCGACTTCAAACTCAGGAAGGATCCGCGGATTACCCTGGTTGGTGCATTTCTCCGTAAAACCAGTCTGGACGAATTGCCCCAGTTGTGGAATGTCATACGCGGGGACATGAGCCTGGTCGGACCGCGCCCGGTTACCGAGGAGGAACTGGCGAAATATGCGGAATTATGTAGCAAACGCACCCATCATAGAATCAATGACTTAGGGTGCACGCTGAGATTTGCCTGAATTGCTTTTGCTTCCGGGTGCCTTGTGGCTCACTCTATGAGCCACCAGAAACCCCATAC
>Ga0208244_100369_pt1 | contig 48519 bp, 40 predicted proteins | sample SubbioCR12Aug_5A_FD_184828 | JGI IMG/M metagenome (GOLD analysis project Ga0208244, IMG submission 184828) | Serpentinite rock and fluid subsurface biosphere microbial communities from McLaughlin Reserve, California, USA - CR12Aug_5A (SPAdes) | ecosystem: Environmental > Terrestrial > Deep... | reverse complement strand
CCATCATTTCCGACAGAACGAAAATGGCTGTGTGTTGTGCCTGCTGCAACCATTCATCAGCACCGAAGACGGCATACGCCCGGCACAAAGCATTTATCATCAAAGCATTCCACGAGGCTAATCTTTTATCATCGAGCCCCGGAGGGATTCGTTTGGCTCGGGCCGCCAGAAGAATAGTCCGTGCCTTTTCGAGGGTTTGCCTGAATTGTGATTCATTCAAGCTGGTGTTTTGACAAAAATCTGCAATGCTGCGGCGGCGTACCAGCACATTCAGGTCATGTTCCCAAAGGGCCTCCGAATCCATGCCGAAGAACTTTCCGACTATTCCGGCTTCGCTTCCCAGCAATGTTTGGAACTCTTCTGAACGCCACACATAAAACTTTCCTTCAACTCCCTCGCTGTCAGCATCCAGTGCGGCATAAAAGCCACCTTCGGGCCCCCGCATGTCTCGGGACAGAAAGTCAATGGTTTCGCGGCACACTTCTTCGAAGCGGGTTTCTTTCGTCAGGGAATATGCGGTTGCATAGAGGTGTATCAGCTGCGCGTTGTCGTAAAGCATTTTTTCGAAGTGGGGTACATGCCAGCGCTCGTCCACCGAATAGCGCGAAAAACCTCCGGCCAGCTGGTCATAGATTCCGCCTGAAGCCATCTGCATCAGGCTGTGCTGCAGTTGCTGCATCATCTCTTTGTTGCCTTCGTTGTGTGCCAGCAGCAGCAAAAACAGGAGGTTGTCGGGCATGGGGAATTTGGGCGCACTTCTGCTGCCGCCATATACAGGATCGAGGCGGGCGGCGATGGCATCAGCCATCTTCACCGGGAGGGCATCCGTAAGGGCGTTTTCGTTGGCTTCCATGTCAGCAAATCTGTTGTTTCTGAGCGCCTCGCTCAGCTGTTCGGCCTGTTCGAAGAGTTCAGGTGATTGCTGATCGAACAATTCGGCCAGTTGCATCAGTATGCCCATCCACTGGTCGCGGCGGAAATAAGTTCCGCCCCACACCGGCCTTCCGTCGGGCAGGGCCAAGCAGTTGAGCGGCCATCCTCCGCGCTGCCCGAGCAGGTGCACAGCATCCATAAAGAGCTGATCCACGTCGGGGCGCTCTTCACGGTCCACCTTGATGCACACAAAATGTCGGTTCATCAGAGCAGCCACCTCAGCATCCTCAAACGATTCGCGTTCCATCACATGGCACCAGTGGCATGACGAATATCCAATGCTGACCAGCAACATCCGGTTCGAGCTGCGGGCTTCCTCAAGGGCTTCGGGGCCCCAGGGCTGCCACTGCACAGGGTTGTAGGCGTGCTGCAGCAAATACGGACTGGTTTCGTGGATCAGACGGTTGGGGTTGGCGTGTTTCATCAGAGGCATTTTCTGACAAACATAACAGAATTACTGATTGTTCGGTAGAGGGCACAAAAGAAGCATGAATCAAAGCATCCGTAACAAAAAAAGGCGCCCCGCTGGCGCCGATTTACAATCGGTGTCATTATCTTGCAACTTTCCATCTTGGTTTACAAACTTGTACCTGCAATCCATAAAGCAAAGTTAAATGTTTGCTGGATAATTGCCAAACTCATTGCTGTAAATACTTGGTGGGTACGAACTACTCAGCTTCGCCTCATGAGATCGCTTCGCTGAGTTGTAAATACGCGCTAGCCTGAGGCTAAATAAAAGAAATACCAATATAAATATATGCTTCATAGCTCTATTTTTAAGTATATTATCTGCCAATTCCAAAGTAATAATTATTGAATTTCTTCGCTGCTAAAAACAAGTCAACAATATTTTTAACTACTGCCTTGTCTTCATCATTGCTTATGGAATTAGCACTGCTACATAAAAAATATGTGTAGTGTTTTTCGCCATTGAAATATTCAAGTACAAAATCCCAATCTGTTATTGAACTGTCCTTGAGGTGGTAACACACAACGTTTTTATCGAACACGCTCTTTGATAAAATTCTGTTTAATGACTTGTAGTGTTTTTTGTCTAATTCAGCTTCCTCTTGTTGCAGAACAATTATATTGAATATATCCGATATATCAAATAATTTAGATTTTAATAAAATGCTATTCTCTAACAATTCCATTGTTAAACTTGATAAATTTGATTCGAAAGGATTCGTGCTTGTTGGATATGTAATACGCAAAACAACAGGACTTTCAACCTTCAAATCTAGCTGTTCAAACAAGAAAGAGTACTTAAACTCATTAGCGATAGTGCTTGTTAAATCAGGCACATTAATTAATTCATCAGGATAGACCCATTCTATGTTTTTAATATTGCACATTGCTGTTCCAAGGACACTATAAATTGTGTCCACACTAATTGTATCAAATCTATAAAGACTTGAAGTACTATGCCAGCAATCCTTATTTTGCCATCCAATACTGAAGTTTTTAAGATAATCAATACTATCATATTTTTGATCTCCTAACCATACCTCACTGTTCATCAAATAACCATAGGGTGATATCAGAACCGTAAGGGGATAAAACTCTTGATTTGTTGCGAAGGCTATCCTTTTAACAACATTTTCTTGCTTTGAAACTTTGTTATTTCTACTATCAAATTCCTGTGAGAAAATAAATTGAGGTAGTAATAATATTAGCCATAAGAACTTCATAACTGTTTTGCTTTTAATTACTTTAAAAACCAAAATAACGTACTTATACTTCTTTCATTTGGATGGAAGTATTTATAGTTAAATAAATTATTTTTTAAATTCACATTTCTCAAAAGCCTTAGTGGTGCTTCGACTTTTACTCCAAAAAAACCTCCGCCCTTTGTACCCAAAGGAAACTCAATATTTATAATATTTGATCCTTTTCTTGTTAGCATAGGTGCTAATTTATTTGTGCCTCTTATGGTATACCCATCTGTACCAAAAGTCGGCAAGTCCCAGCCAGATGGTGGTGTAATATCATGGCTGTATGGGGCATCACTATTAGGTAGCTTGATACCTTTATCATTTAATACTCCAGATTTACCAAAAACCTCTTGACCGTCAGTATACTGATATTTCTTATATGGAGAACCAGTTAACCAATCTTCTTTATTAAGAATGGCATCAATACTACCCATTACTCCTCCAATAGCAGCTCCTCCAATTCCATGTTGCCAGGCAGAATTAAAGCCTTGCACAAAAACATCCTCAAATTTCTTACCACTGATTATACCATTGCCTATTCCCGAAACAAGGCCATTAGTAAAACCTGATGCTGCCCCGGATACAGCCCCTGCCACAAAACCTGTACTTGATATTGTGGAAGACCCAATAAACCCGGCTGCAAACCCGCCTCCTGCAGATGCTTTACCAGCTAATGCGGCACCAACCCCAGCCCCCACACCAGCTGCCAATGTTTCAGCCCCCGATAAGTTTGGACACATATTGTTCAAATAAATCCTAATTTTATGACTGAAATAAGAGACAAAATTGCTGTGAAACGCAGAACCAAGGAAGAAAAGGAAAAGCTTTTGTTTGAGATACAAAAGCTTGGAGTTATTGCAGGTTGCCGCAGATATTCTATCGATCCATCAACATATTACGTATGGTTAGAAAGGTATCAGGCACACGGTATCAATGGTTTGGAAGACAGACGTTCGCAAAATCATGATGCCATGATACGTAAACTCGAGAAAGAAAACAAGATTCTCAAGGAGCTCATGGTTGAGAAAGATTTGGAAATCAGAATGCAGGCCGAACTTCTAAAAAAAAAGATGGAACAATGGAAGAACGTAAAGAAGTAGTCTGCAAAATGGTCAGCATAGGAATGCGAATCAGCAAAGCACTGGAAATAGCTAAGATACCAAGAAGTACATATTATTATCGCTCGTTGGGTTCGCATAAAGGTAAAGCACCTAGTACACACACATTGAAAAATGGTCAGCTAGTTAGTAATGAACATCTTATGAATGATGTGAATGACATATTAGGGGTAGATTTTATCGACTACGGATATGCCAGAACTACCAAGTCTTTGGTGGAAAGAGGCTATCATGTTAACAAGAAAAAGATTTACAGACTAATGAAGATCAATCATTTATTATTTAGAAAAAAGAAAGCTGCTATCAAGAAAGATTATGTGCGTGATTTTGTGCCGCTTTGCACTGCCCCGTTTCAGGTAATGGAAATAGACATCAAGTATGTGTTTATTGATGGCTTGCGCAAAAATGCCTACCTAATTACAATATTCGATGTCTTCTCCCGTGCAGCCCTGGTATGGGGTCTTGACCTCGACATGAAAGCTTATCGGGTGGTGCACCTGATTAACCAACTCTTGCAGAACTGGCTTATTCCATGGAATATTGACCCAAAACAGACTAAAGTTACCATCAGAACTGATAATGGTTCACAATTTATTGCCGCTCTTTTCCGCGAACACCTCAAAACAGCTGAAATCACCAACGAGTATATCCAACCTGCTACTCCTCAACAAAATGGACATATCGAGTCTTTTCATGCCACCCTGACAAAACTTATCTGCAACAAATATTGCTTCGATGATTTGAAACATGCTCTCAACGTCTTTCACAAGTTCTTTGATGTATATAACAACATAAGAATCATGGAATCAATACTCTACAAAACACCTTACGCTTTTCTAATGCTTTGGAAAGAAGGACGTATTGATGCTAGAATTGAAAACAAAAAGGTAATTTATTTCTTCAGAGAAGAGACCACAAGAAACAAAACCGTGGCCTCCTCTGCTGAATACTCTTGGGGTAAAAACAAAATTATGACTAATTCATATAAATTTGTAAATATCGTGTAATTTAGTCCAGTTTATAGGGGGTCGAACCAGAAAACCAGAACATACAGACCGAAGTTGCAGACCCAAACCCCGAATTCCTTATAAAGTCAATTGCAGAACAGGGATACAGTCTTGAATCTTCATTAGCTGATTTAATGGACAATTCTATTTCAGCGCAAGCCGATAAAATAGAGGTGTTGATTAAGATGGAGCAGGAGCCATTCATTTTATTTATTGCTGACAATGGTAACGGGATGAATGAGGAAGAACTGAAGAATGCTATGCAATTTCCAAGTAACTCCCCGGAAGAAAAGAGAAGTACTGTTGATCTTGGTAGATTTGGCCTAGGTATGAAGACAGCTTCCTTTTCACAGACAAGACGCTTTACAGTTTTGTCAAGAAAGAAAGGAACAAAAAAATATTTCGGAAGAACCTGGGACGTAAATTACCTAAAGCAAGTTGGCAAATGGAGGCTGCTGGTTAATACCCAGGAAGAAAACTCAAAACTCATTCAGCAGTATCGTTCACTAAGCGAAGGTCATTTGAATCACTTTGAAGATTTTGAAGCAAATACAATTATTGTGTGGAAAGGGCTTTACAAGTTTGAAAATTATATTGAAGAAGCCAACAAACAATCAGCATTGAAGAAACAGATAACAGAAGTTACTTCTGACTACTTATCACTGGTGTTTCACCGGTATATGGAACGAAAGTCAAATCCACTACAAATAAGAATCAATAACAAACTGATACCCGCTTTTAATCCTTTTCCAACAAAGGAACCTGATTTCCGTCCGATAGAATACAAACAAAAACATTTCAGTACCGATACAATTAAAATTGAAGGGTTCGTGTTGCCGTCAAGAAGCATTGATGAAAGTCAAAGCATATCTATCTGGACAACAAAGAACCGAAGTCTGATGGACATGGAAGGAATCTATATTTACAGAGCAGACAGACTGATTCATTTTGGTGGCTGGAACGGTTTAATTAAAAAAGCGCCGCGGCTCCAATTAGCAAGACTTCGTGTTGATATTGGCAACAGTGTAGACCATTTGTTGCATCTGAATGTTGCCAAATCCCAAATTGAAATCCCACATGACCTTACAGTTGCATTTGAAAAATATATTGATGAATTAAAAACTCAGGCAGAACGAGAATTCTTCAATAGAGGTATCAGAAAATTTTCTTCCAATCCTAAGAAGGAAAATATTCAACTCTTCGAGAGAAAAGCTAGCAGCAAAGGAACATTGCTTGAAGTGAACAGTAGTTTTCCAATACTCAAATCATTGATGAGTGAATTGAATAAAGGACAACTCACAAAATTGAACTTAGTAATTCGCATGGTCAATACCAGGATTAATGAAATCAGACAGACTCATGAGGAGAAAAATTTTGTAGGAATTGAAGAGAAGGACGGATTGTCATTGGAAGATTTGATTACTTGTGTTAATGAGCTCCTGGCAAGTGGGTTAACTTCTGAAATGATAAAAACAGACATACTTCCCAATCTAGGGTTTTCAATAAGTTCTTTACCTTCAGAAGTCATGCAATTATTTAAATAAATCTCATGGAGAATAAGTATATTGATATCATTATCAAGATCATTGCAAGTAAGGCAAAAGAATATGTTCAAAGCAATTCTTTATCTCCTGCATATTTTATTAATCTTCTTCCCGAAATAAAAGATTCAATAATTGCGGTAATTAAAGTATATGGCTATCCTGAAATTGATGAGGTGACTTTGAAAAATTATTTTGAGACTGCCAAGAATCAGTATTTATCTGTGAACCCTATCGAAATTGACCCGAGCAATGTTCTTACCAAAAAAGGATTCAGGAGCTGGCTTACAGCAGAAAGAAAAGAGGAAATGAAAAACTCGTGGAATTACAGCGAGAGATATTTTACTCTTCTTGAAAAAACTGGTCGTTCAGAAAAAGTAATTGAGGAAACAAAAAAGACTAGTCTTGAGATACTTGAAAAAATAGGTGACCCAAAGTCCAGAGAAGAGTTTTATTCTAAGGGATTAGTAGTAGGTAGTGTTCAGGCAGGTAAAACCCAAAACTTTAATGCAGTAATCAACCGGGCAATTGATTCCGGTTATGGTTTAATAATTGTGTTAGCTGGTTTAATGGAAGATCTGAGAAATCAAACTCAGTTAAGAATTGAGAGTGATGTTGTAGGTGAAGGATTTGACATTGATACCGATACATTGGTCAAAAAAGGAGTTGGTGCAATAAGAAGATTCGGAAATTTAGGAGACAGCAGCGTTACACAAGTAATTTCAATTACATCAGCAAAATCCGACTTCAAAAAATCGTTATTGGATGCAGACTTCTCACTCAATCACACGAACATACTAGTATGTAAAAAGAATGTGAGTGTTCTGCGCAACCTGATTGTCTGGCTACATGATTACCTTGAGGAAAACAAAGACCAACATGATATTCCGCTACTTATACTGGATGACGAAGCAGACAACGCATCCTTAAACAACGAAGGGAAAAGAGGACGAGAATATGCCTCGAGAACAAATGGACACATAAGAGCTTTATTGGCTTTATTTAAAAAGAAATCGTATATTGGTTATACTGCAACTCCATTTGCAAATATCCTTGCTGATAGAAATGATGCTCCAGAAAATAACTGGCCAATAACATACAAATTGCGTCGTCAAACCGAGCAGATTGAATTACCAAGAGTAGATAATTTATTCCCCGATGATTTCATTGTATTACTTAATCCGCCTTCAAATTATATTGGAGCAAAACAAATTTTTGAAACAACCAAACCAATAGATAATAAAGCAGAATTAAAAATCCCATTAGTTGAAATTGTAGATGATAATATTGAATATTTCCCTGACAAAGTATACTCTTCAGGGAACGGGGAGTTAATTGGCGTTCAGAAAATTACTAGCCAGGATGATTGGAATTCAAAGATTGGACAGTTTAATTCCTATCTTGATTTCGCTGACTTCAGAGAGTACCGAAAACAAACAAGGTCTTCGAGACCAAAAGATGGCTTTCCAAGAAGTTTACCAGATTCAATAAAAGAAAGTATTCTCTGTTTTATTCTTTCAATTGCTATTCGTGAAAGCAGGAAACCTGCTATGGTAAATTCCACAATGTTCAATCCGCATAATTCAATGTTGATTCACATTTCAAGATACACACTTTGGCAAAACAAACTTAAAGAATTAATTGATGTGTATATAAGGGAATTGCAAAGCGGTTTACAACTTGATGACCCCACTAATCCCACTTCCATCTTTGCAACTTTTGAAAGAATCTGGTTCAAATACTATTCTGAAATTATTGAGCATATTTCTGATTATTTGCCCAAAGGATATGACGATGAGTTTCTAAAACCAATCAGTTTCGAAACAGTCAAAAATAATTTCCTAACTGATGCAATAAAAAACATTGAAGTAAAAGCCATTAACAGTTCAACAGGAGACAAACTTGTTTATCCAAGAAACACTGCCAAAAAATATATTGCCATTGGTGGAAACAGGTTGTCCAGAGGATTCACACTTGAAGGTCTAAGTATTAATTATTTTGTCCGTTCAACTGATTATTCAGATGCTCTTCTTCAAATGGGAAGATGGTTTGGTTACAGACCAGGCTATCTGGACTGTTGTAAACTTTTTATTACGAGTGATTCAATGGAAAAGTATGATCTGGTAACACGAACAATTGAAGAATTAGAAGTTGAATTCAGAAAGATGGAAGAGAAAAATCGAAAACCTTCTGATTTTATTCTTCGAGTTAAGAAGCATCCGGGAGCACTTAAAATAACAAGACCAGCTATTCTTATTGATACACTTGAAGTCAACTGGTCGTATCAGGATTCTCTTGAACAATCAACAAACTTTGACATCCGCAAGAAGAAAATTGAAGCAGTTTGGGAACAGTTCAGGAATAATATTGTGGAGAGGCATAAGTTTGAAATTAAAAAGAAAGAAGATAACAAAACCGATGCAGGATTTCTTATTGCACAAACTGATATCTCAGGCATTTTGGAAATACTAAGAATAGAAAACAATTTTGGTAATGAAACATGTGATAGTATCATTAGATTTCTGGAAAGATGTCGGGAGGTTGATAAACTTAGACACTGGACAATTGCAATTAAGACAACTGGTAGAGCAAGGTCTGATGAAGGAAAAGGTATTTTGAAGAAATCAGAATCCAATTTACCAGTTGATATTACGATGACTGTGAGAAGAGGACCAGGAAAAAATGAGGGCGTAAAATATTTCAGAGATAAATTCACCCAATCTAAAATCTTCGGAGCATCAGGCAAATCAGCCAACCTTATTTCAGCAGGGCTTGATATGGCAATACTTTTAACCGATACTCAAATCAAATTAGCAGAGAAAGAATTTGTAGATAATAGAATGCAATACTATGCAGAAAAATATCCTGAATGGACAAAGGAAGAAGTTAAGAAAAAAGCAGAAGAAGTAAATATTCCTGAACGAGTATACCGTGAGAAAATGACTGACCAGGAAGGGCTTCTCGTAATTTACATTTTAGACTCCTATTATGTTTTTCTTCAGGAAAAAGGCAAAGAAGATCCTCAATTGAAAACGATTGTTGAAAGTGAAGAAATTGATTTGAATATTCCATTGATTGGTTATGCATTAGGATTTCCACCAATTGAACCAGACCCAGGCGGAGTATATGTGCATGGAAATTATGGATTTGAAGACGAAGAAGAAATTGAATTTAGTGAGGCAGATTCTGAATTACCAGATGATGCAAACGAGACATAGTTATGACGAGTATTGAACTGAATCAAAAATGGTCAGGTCTTTCAGAGAACCCTGCTATAAGTGGCTTTCGGTCACTAAGAATTTCTGCTGAATGTATCTGCGAATTGTATCTCGGTGTTAGCCGCGAAGGTAAAAGATGCCTGATACTTGCCTTACCTGAGAGCAAACGATTAAGTTTTAAAGGAATTCAAAAAGAAAATTTGTCCATTGAATATTACAGTGAGAAAAACCTTATTGTTCTTCAATTAACTGATAATGATTTCAACGACTTATTTGATGACCTCATTATTTCACTTTATCATGGAATTAAAAGTTTAAGTCAGGTTGATGAATATTCAAATCATTTCATTCAGGCCTTTTACAGGTGGAGTGAATTCTTTGAAGAAAAAAAGACAAATCTGCTTTCAGAAGAAGCAATAAAGGGTCTCATTGGTGAATTGATGGTATTGAAGTTCCTGATAACACAACCAGGCATATCCGAAATTAATTTTCTGTTGAAGTCATGGAAAGGTCCTTATGACAAAGGGAATGATTTTGAATTGGAGAATAGAAATCTGGAAGTAAAAACAAAATCCCCTTCAGGAATTGATGTGAAGATTGCAAGTGAATTTCAATTAGAGGTTTCTCCGGGCAAAGGACTGGAATTGTATGTTGTATCGTTGCAAAGCGATTTTACTAATGGCATTCACATCAGAGATTTGATTTTGGAAATAAAGAAACTGGTTCAGGAATCTTACGGAGACATTACAATTTTTTGGAAAGCATTGAGTCAAAAAAATATTACTGCTAAAAGTGTTGGACAATATGATATTTACAGGTTCAAACCAGTCAATTGGGTTTCTTACAACTGTGCCTCTGAATATTTCCCTAAACTCAGCAGGTCAAATATTCCAGAGGAAATAAGTGGTCTTAAATACACTTTGAGAACAAACCTGTTGGATCCATTCATTATCGAGAAAAGAGATCTTTAACATGAAAATTCAAGAGTTCCTGAATTATAGAAAAGAATTACTCGACAGTTCAAAAGACGAAGAGGGATTTGTTCAACAAACACAATTGCTGAGTCAAATTCTTCCTTTAATGGTTGATGCTAAGCTTCTTGATTCAGAAGACTGGAATGATTCCTATTTTTTAAATCTGGAAGAAAACTTAAAAATAAATGGTTATACAGTCAACGAATCATCAGAGAGATTGCAATTATTTATTGTTGATGAGGTTAGCATTGACTTAACTGCTTCCGATAATGAATTACAAATATCAACGAAAGTTTATTATGATAATCAGTTTAAACGAGTAACCCGGTTTTTGAATAAAGCAATCAAAGGATATTTGAATGATGAAGTACAGGATGCAGACCCTATCAGACCATTGCTATCCCAACTTTCATCTTCAACTGGTGCTGATCAGTTCGACGTAATTGAAATTTTCTTAATCAGTACCAACGCAACAACTGAAACACGTGGCACATTGCCTCAACCCAAGAGAATTGATTTTGACGATGAAAACATTTCTGTGTCTTTTACAAAAAACAGAGAACGAGTAAAAAAGGAATTACTCATTATCAAAAAATTGATTGATCTGAATTTTCTCTATGATGTTATGATTTCTCAAGGAAAAAGAGAAGCACTTATCATTGATTTCGAGAGTTTATTCGACTATAAGATTGAAGTCATTAAAGCGGCAGAGGAAGATAACTTTGAATCGTTTCTCTGTGTCTTGCCTGCATATATTCTCGCCGAACTTTATAAAAGATACAGTTCAAGATTGCTTGAGAGAAATGTACGTTCATTTCTTCAATTTAAAGGAGTTAACAAAGGTATTAGAGAAACAATAAGAATAAGTCCTGAAAGATTTATTGCATTCAACAACGGAATTACTATCACATCAACAGCTAAAGAAGTAGTATCGAACAATGGAAAGATGTTCATTAAGTCATTGACTGATTTTCAAATTGTAAATGGCGGTCAAACGACTGCAAGCATATATTTCACTCAAAAAGATGGCTTTTCCATTGACAAGGTGAAGGTGATGGCAAAAATTAATGTTGCCCGAGATGTAACTGAAGAAGGTTTAGACTCATTGATCTCAGATATAAGCAGATATTCAAATTCTCAGACCAAAGTTTCTAATGTTGACCTAAGTTCGAGAAGTCCGCAACTTAACAAAATTAAAGCCCTTTCTGAAAGCATTGTCACTCCCTCCGGTAGAAAGTGGTTCTTTGAGAAATCCAGAGGAGAATTCAATACCATACTAAGAATTGCGGGATCAAACAAAGCAAGAATTGAAAAGGAATATCCAAAGAATTATCGTTTTACTAAAGAGCAGTTAGGCAAGTATTTTACTGCTTGGGGTGACCAACCATATGTGGTGAAAAAAGGTGGCGAGAAAGTTTTCAGATATTTCTTGGAAGAGATTACTGGTGAGATTCGCGGCAAGAAAGCAATCAATGTAAATAGGGATTTCTATGAGGAGTTAATTTCTAAAATCATTCTATTCACCCAACTCGAAAAAATATATGGTCAGGGAAAAAATTCATTGGGTCAAATAAGGTCAGCTGTTGTTCCTTATGCAATTTCAATAATCTACATTCATACTGATGGAGCAAAGCATGGAAAGCAATTTGACCTTTTAAAAATATGGAAAAAAGAAAAGCTTGAAGATGACCTAGTTGCATTTTTCACAGAGTTGATGAAATTAATGAATGATTTGATAAAAAAATATTCTGAGAGTGATGACTACGGTGAGTATGCCAAGAATAAAAAGCTGTGGGAACAAATATCGGAGTCTATGGAGATTGAGAATTTCATGACTTCAAAAATTTCTCTGAATATACTTGATAAATATTCTATACCATTTAAGGATAAAAATATTGTTGATACAACTGAAGTTGATTTTGAAAAGATTCAAATGAACATTGAGGTTCTTTCAAAAGGTGTAGAATATTACAATCAACTCAGAAATTATTATGATGGGCTTACAGTGCTACAAAATAAAAAATTGGACATAATTATTTCTTCAATATTAAAGTTAGAAGATTTAAACGAAAACTATTTGCATTTTGAAAGAAATCTAATGAATGAAATACGGAGAAGTAATCCTGAGGTATTCGATCAGATAAATGTTCCATACAACTATCAGATTGATAGCACTTTAAAACTTATTATTCTGAGATACAATCAGGCAATAGAAAGAGGAATTGATTTACATGACTTCTTTAAGTCCATTGAGCTTAAAACTTCTCAAACTAATAGCAAGTATGCCTCAGTATTTAATAAGATTGGATCCAACCTTGCTATTGGAAGAGCTCCGTCAGTTAATGATATTTACTTAGCTTCAAATTATTTTAATAAGGAGGAGACTACAACAAGAGAAATTCAAAACAGTGACGTTCCAAACATCAATCTCTATATTTTAATACAAATGGTTGAGTGGGATTCCAGAATGAAAATATTGTCCAATGCAGAAAGGCAGTACATGGCAGATTTGGCCTACGAACTCAAGCCACTAAATCAATTTCATAAAACAAATGCTGAAAGGCATTTGAAAACATTATTAAAAGCCGGTTTTAAATATAAATGACATGAGAAATGCCTTCACTAAAAAAACACATTCGCAAAACCCCCTGCAAACCAACGCACTACCCATAACTTTGTCAAAAATTTTCACGTGCTTCACCCAAACACCTCAGGAAAAAATCAAGCATAACTCAAATGTTGTAATAAAACCTTTTAAAACAAAACAAAAATGAAAACCCAAAAAATGATGACAAAAACGCTTTCGGTTTTATTAGCGTGTTCGGTTTTACTGACAAGTTGTGTAAGCACAACCTTGATTAAATCAAACCCAAGTGGCGCAAGACTTTATCTGAATGGTGAACCTGTCGGAACAACACCATACACCCACAGCGACACAAAAATTGTTGGCACCTCGACAGATGTTAAACTGGAAAAGGAGGGTTATGAAACATTGTACACATACTTCACAAGAGATGAAGAAATTGATGTGGGTGCAATTATTGGTGGTTTTTTTGTCGCAATTCCGTATTTGTGGATCATGAAGTATAAGCCAAGCCGCATTTATGATATGAAACCGGTTTCAGCTGACGAACAGAAAGAAATGACAGCAAACCCACAGCAAACTCAGCCCAAATCAAAGGCTGACAGACTAAGAGAACTCAAACAACTACTTGATGAAAAGATACTTACTCAGGAAGAATACGAAAATGAAAAAAAGAAAATCTTAGACGAGGACGAACAATAAAGTGCATTTTAATCCGTCGTCCTGTGTCCGGGTACCGGGTGCCAAAACCAAAATATTTGTTAATTTTAGCAGCTACATTGCATTGAAAAAGTTACTGCAGAGATTTTTGGATTGGAAAGGCCAAAGATGCCTGCAGGAATGATGGATAGAAACCCAATGATCACTTACCTGTCGTCAGGAAGGTGGTAGAAGCAAATAACTCAAATGTTGTAATAAAACCTTTTAAAACAAAACAAAACTGAAAACCCAAAGAATGATGACAAAAACGCTTTCGGTTTTATTAGCGTGTTCGGTTTTACCGACAATGCCAATTGGATGAAATTTTTTCAATGAGAAATAATGAGAAGCGATGAAAGACATAAAATTATTTGAAAACAAGAAAATTCGTTCTAATTGGGATAGCGAACAGGAGAAATGGTTTTTTTCTATTGTTGATATTATTGAGGTTTTAACTGAAAGTCCCAGGCCACGAAAATATTGGAGTGCACTGAAGTCAAAGTTAAAGCTGGAAGGAAGTGAGTTGTCCCAAAATTTGGGACAACTGAAAATGCAGTCAGAGGACGGTAAGTTTTATCTAACTGATGTAGCTGATACTGAGCAACTATTTCGATTAATACAATCTATTCCATCTCCTAAGGCTGAGCCTTTTAAGCAGTGGTTGGCAAAAGTTGGCTACGAAAGAATAGAAGAAAGTCAAGACCCGTAAAAGTCTATTGACAGAGCTTTGGCGAATTACCTAAAACTGGGTTATAGTTCAGCCCGGATAAATCAAAGACTAAAAAGTATTGAGGTTAGAAAAGAACTAACTGATGAATGGGAAAACAGAGGTGTTAAAAAAGGACAGGAATTCGCAACTCTGACTGATATTATAACTCAGGCATGGAGCGGAAAAACAGTTGGGCAGTATAAGAAATTCAAGGGTTTAAAGAAAGTAAACCTAAGAGATAATATGACAAATCTGGAGCTTGTGTTGAATATGTTAGCAGAAGCAACCACCACAGAAATAAGCAAAGAAAATAATCCTGAAACTTTTGAGGACAATAAAAGAATTGCAAAAAAAGGTGGTGAAATTGCCGGAGATACAAGAAGGAAAATTGAACAGCAAACCGGTAGAAGTATTGTCAGTTCACAAAATGCAAAAATTTTGAAAGAAAAAAGAAAGAATAAAGAATTGGAGTAGTCCTTCTTTTAGAATGGCGAATATCTTTATTCCAATAAAAGATGATGAGCCGTCTCCAGGGGATTTTTATTATCTGTCTGCTCCCTCAAACTATATTAGGACTGATTAGTCTTTTTTAATCAAAATACGAACATTACCCCATTGTTCGCGGGCCGAAAGGGTGATTTTTTTGCGGAGTCAAATTTTAAAACCTCTAAGCGATGAACAAATCTATCCTTACATTCGCCCTTGCGGCCATGCTGTGGATGGGTGCCACAGCAGACGAAAACTGGAACATTTTTTACCGGAACAGCCTGATCAATCCGGGCATCAACGTGCAAAGCGAGCTGGCAGTGGCGCCGGACGGCACCCTCTATCTGGCCGAACTGGACTACACCGACATCTACAACACAGGCATCGCATACCTGCATGTGCGTTCCTACGACATCAGCCAATGGACCACCGACAATTTCTCAACAGCCGGCTGGGAAACCATGGGTCAGATCATGGAACTGAACATGGCAAACAACGAAATGTGGATTGACTTTGCCATCACCCCCGACAACCGGCTCTATGCCGGTATGCTCGACAGCATCCTCCGCTACAACGAAACAGCCAACGCCTGGGAATCGTTCTATGTGCCCGACTACATCGGCGGCATGATGGTGGACGAAAGCGGCCGCCTGCTCATCCTTCAGTCCGTGGACATCAGCAGCAACCACCGTTTTGTGATCTCCGAATTCTCAGACGGCAATCTGTCTCCTGTGGCCACCATCGAATACGAGCTGCCGTTTGATGTCATCTTGTACCCGCGCATCATGAACGAGGCAAACCGCATATTTCTGGTCAACGGAATCTTTTATGTGTCCGTCGCCAGAGCCTCCACCAACCAGAATTACTATTTCAAAGGCAATGCAACCGATGGTTTTGAGCTGCTGAAAGAGCATTTCGTGCACATGAACCTGAGTTCCATGGTGGTCAGTCCCGAGGGAGAAATCATTATTTCGCACCGTGGCGACATGGCACCTTACACCCTGGCTATGAAGAAATACGACTTTGAAGCCAACGACTGGATTGCTTTCGACATGAGCGGACTGGATGCCGGTGCTGCCCATGCCAGCCATCTGGCCTACGACCGTCAGGGCCGCCTGACGTTTACCTACAGCGGTGAGAGCAACAAAGGCTTCGCGTTCCGCCACGGTGCCAATGGATGGGAACATTTTGGCCCTAAGGAAGCCGTGCCGATCGCCCATATGCCCAAACTGGCCTTCGACCTGAGCAACAGTGTATTTCTGCTGCATGGCATTGGTTCCGGCTCCGCCCCTTTGACCGTGCGCCGCTTTGTGGATGAAACCATTTCGGTGGACGAAACCAAAGGCAACATCAGCGTTCAGCCCTATCCCAATCCGGCACAGTCGCAGTTTACAATTGATCTGTCGAACGATTTTGCCTGGGCGAATATGGACAAGCTGAGTCTTTTTGATCAGCAAGGCCGCGCAGTCAGGGTTTGGCACAAATTGCCGCTGAAAACCACAGTTGAACTTGATGGTTTGCCTGCCGGACTCTACCATATTGTTGCAGAGGCCGGAACGGAGCGGCGCACCGGAAGACTTTCGGTGTATTAACCACATACAAAAACCCGCAGGCCTGATTGTTGCTGCGGGTTTTATTATATTCTACTGTCTGAGACCATTTTTTTGCCCCCCCGCTGGCGCAGATTTGTAATCTGTGCCTCACGAAAACCAATTCATCAATTTTCACCAGACAAAATTGAATCTACAAATTATGTATATTTGATTCATGAGGCGTAAGTACAAAATTCATCATGCGGACTACCTTTTATTAGATTCCTTCAACCTAAAAAGATGAATGAAAACTAAATGAATTGGCTCTAATACAAATCTTTTCTTTCTGTCTGTCTGTGGCACGGATTACAAATCCGCGCCAGCGGGGGCTCATCAAACACATCTATAGAATATTCTTTTTAGCCATGCGAAGGAAATAATAGTTCGCACGGCAGCGGAGAACTAATTTTCATGGTTGACTTGTAGTTTTGTGTTAAAAAAAATGTGTTTAGCTGACTTCTTTATTGGTTCATTGCATTTTTTTATGTAATTTCGATGTTTTGGTTAAGAACAAAAAAATAAACCAATTCAAAATAAATTATGAAAAAACTGCTGCTGTTTATGATGGTGTTGCAAACCACAATTATGGTAAACGCGCAACAATGGACAACATTAAATCCTTATCCCACCAATAAACCAATTCATGCGGTTGCTTTTACCTCAGAGAATAACGGTTTTATTGCGGGCAACAAATCAACTTTTATGCGCACTACTGACGGGGGCGAATCCTGGGAGCACGTACCGTTCCCTGTTCCAGATGTGCCGCTCACCTCCCTGAAATTCAGAAACGAAATGCATGGGGCATTGGTCTCGTGGAGCCACATTTACATTACCCATGATGGTGGCGAAACATGGAATCATACCAAAAAACAATTGAATGGCGATTATCTGGATTCGTTCTTCTTAAATGATTCTGTAGGATGGGTGTGCGGCACCTATCAAATAGTAGCCAAAACCGAAGATGGAGGTCAAACCTGGACTACATTGAGCAATTCGATAGTTTCTGCGCGGCACCATAAGGTAATTGAGTTTGCCAACGAACAAACAGGTTACGTCGCTGGTTATAGCTGGGGCTCTACTTATTATCCTGTGCTAAAACGTACTGACGACGGGGGCATCAGCTGGCAGGAATTACCCATTCCGGAAGGTGTGGAATCCATTATGGGCATGTCATTGCTGGGTCCTGATAATATCTGGATTACTGCTGAAAACAATATTTATAATCCTGACCTGCCCGGTTATGTGGCCGCGGCTTTCCACTCAACTGATGGCGGCCAAACCTGGACATTACATCACTTGTCGGAAAATTATTCGCCCGGAGTAAGTAAGATCAAATTCATTGATGAGAACAACGGTTATGCCATTACATATTCAGACCTGTTTATTACCAACGATGGCGGCCAAAGCTGGGAAGAATACATCATATTTGGTGCCACTTCTAACAGTTTCACCGATATCAGCATTACAGAAAACCAATCAATTTATATTTCAAGCAGTAAACCAGGTTTGTGGAAAAGCACTGATGGCGGAAATAACTGGGAAAATAAGTTTGTTGGCGAGATCGGTAACTTAACTGATATTACGTTTGTTGATGACAACTTAGGTTATCTCTGCGGCTATGACAATTTGAAAAACTATGTGTTTAAAACTGAAGACGGAGGTCAAAACTGGGAGGAGTCTTATTCAGAGCAGCGCACAAATGCCAGCCCCATAATCAGACTCGAAATCACGGATCTCGGACATATTATCTCAGCCACCTTAAACCGAAGGATAATAAAAAGCACCGATCAAGGTGCAAACTGGGAGGTATTTGATGCTACAACTGATGTTAGTATCAACTCTCTTACGGTGCCTTCAGAAGAAGTGATTTTTGCAGGCACTTCCGGAGGTACTATTTTTAAATCGACAAATGGTGCTGAAAGTTGGTCCGAAATCAACTTTCCCATAATTCCCGGCTACTTTTTAACCAAAGATCTTCATTTTTTTGATGGTTTAAACGGACTTGGTGCTATGAACAAACTGAGCAACCAGGGCAAGCTTTTCAGAACAAGGGATGGTGGCCAGACCTGGGTCGAGCTGCATTATGGATATACCAACAGAATTCAGGGAATCAGCTTCTACAACCAGTCCGTGGGTATAATAAATGTTGAGGATATCGGCTTGCTCAAAACACTTGATGGCGGGCAAAGCTGGAGTACTATTTATGAGAACCCGTCAATAAATCATGTAGAAATTTTCGACGAACAAACATTTCTGGCTACCAATTCAAACAGGCTTGTTGTGGTAACCAATAACGGGGGCGATACCTGGCACACTGCTTACGAAAGCGGTCCAACCGGTGATCAAATCAATAGTATGTTTTTCCTGAACCCGGGCAAGGGATGGCTAACAGGCGGTGCTTCTCTGATTCAGGTTTACGATGATCCATTAATGTCTGTTGAAGAAAAATTGCCACTTCCAATTGCACAAAGTCCCAGCATTTATCCCAATCCGGCACAGTCGCGCTTTATGCTTGATCTGTCACACGATTTTGCCGGGGCGAATATAGACAAGCTGAGTCTTTTTGATCAGCAAGGCCGTGTGGTGCGGGTATGGCACAAACTGCCGCTGAAAGCCACAGTTGAACTTGACGGTTTGCCTGCCGGACTCTACCATATTGTTGCAGAGGCCGGAACTGATAGGCGCACCGGAAGACTTTCGGTGTATTAACCACATACAAAACCCGCAGGCCTGATTGTTGCTGCGGGTTTTATTATTCTACTGTCTGTTAATGTAGTTTAGTAAAGGCTTGCAAGTGCAATTGGCCTTACCTTTGCCCCCCTTGAACAGCGACATCCCTTATATAGACCTGCACACGCATCAGGTCGGCAACAAAGACAGCCAGGTGTGGCAGGTTGTAAATCTGATGGCCGGTGAGCAACCACCTGATGGCGCGCGCTTTCTCAGTCTTGGCATACATCCCTGGCAACTGCTTCACGAAAAAGACACTGTGTTTGAATACCGGTTCATCAGGCAACTGAACCTTCAGGGCTTGGTGGCGATTGGCGAAGCCGGACTCGACAGGGCCATCGGGCTTCCGCTGTACGAACAGATTCCGGTGTTTGTGATGCAGGCCAGGCTGGCCGCAGCTTTGGGCCTGCCCCTGATCATCCACGCCGTGCGCACCATTCCGGAGCTGATCGAACTCAGAAAAAAAATCCGCGATGCCGGCCCCTGGATCATTCATGGGTTTAACGGCCAGCCCGAAGCTGCACGGCAACTGCTGCAGCATGGGTTTTATCTCTCGTTCGGCGAAGCCCTGCTGCAAAACAACAGCAAAGCAGCAGCAGCCATCAGGGAGGTGCCTTCCGACCGATTGTTTTTGGAAACAGATGAAGCCGGGATTCTAATCCCGGAAATCTATTCAGTGGCCGCTACATTGCTCGACATGCATCCTGATTCGCTGAAGTCAACTATAATGGCAAACTTCAGGAAGTTGTTTCAAAAAGTATTTTTCGATCATGGATAAATCATGGCAAGCACGAACTGAACTGATCATGGGTTCCGGCAATCTGGAAATACTTTCTGGTGCCCATGTTCTGATTGCCGGGTTGGGAGGCGTCGGCTCCTACGCTGCCGAACAATTAGTCAGGGCCGGTATTGGCCAACTCACTATTGCAGATGGCGACACAGTGCACAACACCAATCGAAACCGGCAATTACCGGCTCTTGTCAGCACTCTGGGAATCAAGAAAACAGAGGTAATGGCAAAGCGTTTGCTGGATATCAATCCTGAATTAAAGCTGCATATTGCCGATCATTATCTCAAAGACCAGACCCTGCTCGACATTCTTGAGCCAGAATATGACTTTGTTGTTGACGCCATCGACACCCTTGCGCCCAAGGTTTATCTGCTGTATCATGCACACCGCAAAGGCCTTCCTGTTGTGAGTTCGATGGGCGCCGGAGGAAAATACGACCCCTTGCAGATCAGGGCAGTTGACATAGATGAAACCACCAACTGCCGTCTCGCATATTATATCCGCAAAAAACTGCACAAACTGGGTGTATGGTCAGGGATAACAGCAGTTTATTCACCCGAGCCCGTTGCCCGTTCGGCAGTGAAAGCCGAAAGTGGTGAGTTCAACAAGCGCTCCACGGTAGGGACAGTTTCCTATATGCCGGCCATGTTTGGATGTGTATGCGCTTCGGTGGTCATCCGCAGGATTGCACAACTTGATGTGTAAAAGAACCATTCGTCTGTTTTTACTCTTCGTTGCACTGCATCAAACTTTTACTTCGGTCAGCTTCCCTGAGCAACTGCCCTGAAGTCAATATCAGCCTTTTGCGCATGGGAAGGCCGGCCGCACGCAGTCTTTTGGCCATCCAGGTGTTGCAGTTGCGAAAAAAATGATACGTCTCGCACGACAGAAAAAACTGCTCGGGATGACCATAATCAATACTGCTGATGATCTGATTTTCTTCATCACGCAGGAAGCAGCCGGATATTTCCTGAATCAGAAGGGAGTATTTAAATGAAGATATTCTTAAACGAACCATGCTACGGTTTTTCCCGAAATACTCCTCAGGAGGGCTGTAAAATCCGGCTATACGTATCACTGACTGTGTTGGGAGCAGCACTGCTCTGACAGCGAGTAAAGCCAGGTCATCACTCGATTGATAAAAAGCCTCATCGCCCCATCCGACATGCACATAACGGTAGTGGTTCCAACGGCTTATTTCAGGCCAATCTTCGGTATTGATGTCTGACACCTTGAACACCAGCGTGGAATGCCATCCCAACTTAACAAGGTACACCTCATATGAATCCTTGTCCTGGCCATGAGCCGGAAAAACTGCACCAATCAGTATGAGTGCCGATAGCAGAGAAAATAGCTTCATCGAAGTGATGCAAGTTAGCTCCTGATTCAACAACATGCCCTTAAGTGTATCAGTTTTTTATTATTCGCAAAAATAATTTGTACGCGTGTATCCATTATCGGCAACAGTCCTTATTATTCTTTAATCCTCAGATTCAGCTGAGAAAGCTGATCGCCGCTTTGACTCACAGGCCTGAATCATAAAAATCATCTATTGGTTTAAAAAGCCGTAATTTGCACCAAAATCTAAACTATGGCAACATATCCTGTTGTTCGGTTGAGGCAGGGAAAAGAAGCTGCTCCTGAGCGTTTTCATCCCTGGGTATTTTCGGGGGCTGTTGCTTCAGTTGCGGCCGGGCTGGAGCCCGGAGCATTGGTGTGTGTGCAGGCACACAGCGGAAAGAAACTGGGAACCGCGTTCTTTGAAGACGGCTCCATTGCCCTGAAAATGATCTCTTTCGATAGCTCTGAACAGGTTGACTCCGTTTTCTGGAAGCGCAGAATTTTGGATGCATGGCACATACGTGAGCAGCTTGGACTTACGGAATCAGCGCAGACAAATATGTTCAGGCTTGTGCATTCGGAAGGTGACCGCCTACCCGGCCTGATCGTGGATGTTTATGGCCACACTGCTGTTATGCAGGCTCATACGGCGGGTATGGCTGCTTTGACCGACGAAATAACAGCAGCGCTCATGGAATTGCCCGGCGACAGAATAAAAGCGGTGTATAACAAAAGCGACCTGGTATTGTCGAAAACAGTGGCGGCAAATAAGGCTGACGGCTATCTGGCCGGAGAAAGAATCGAAGAATACTGCCTTGAACATGGGCTAAAATATTCAGTAGATTGGGAAAAAGGCCAGAAAACAGGTTTTTTCATCGATCAGCGTGAAAACCGGCATCTGCTGGGAACATTGAGCAAAGGAAAAAGAGTACTCAACACCTTCAGCTACAGCGGAGGTTTCTCCGTTTCAGCCATGCATGGCGGGGCAAGCCATGTGGTTTCGGTCGACAGTTCGAAGCAGGCTATTGCATTATGTGATCAAAATATAGCGCTTAACGGTTTTACTGATGGACGACATGAATCCTTTGTGGTGGACGCCAAAAAATATCTTGTTGACATGGAGGACAATAGCTTTGATATCATTGTGCTTGATCCGCCTGCCTTTGCAAAAAACCAGCACAACCGCAGTAAGGGGCTCGAAGGCTACAGGTATATCAATTATCTGGCTTTGAAGAAATTGTCGGAGAACGGTTTGTTATTCACTTTCAGTTGTTCGCAGGCAGTTGATCATGCCTCGTTCAGGGGAGCAGTTCAGTCGGCTGCCATTGAAGCCCGGCGCAACATCCGTATCGTTCAACAGCCTGTTCAGCCGCCCGATCATCCGGTAAACATATTCCACCCCGAAGGATTCTATCTGAAAGGACTGGTACTCGCGGTTGACTGAAAAAATTACAAACCCCGTGGCGGGTTGTTCAGAATCTTCTGAATAATGGCTGAAGTTGAGTAACCTTCAACCAGTTCAATGGTTTCTACAGTACCGCCTTTGGCTGTTACTATATCGTATCCCACTACCTCTTCGGCCTTGTAGTCCTTGCCTTTGACCAGCACATCGGGTTGAATGGTTTTGATTAGCTCATAGGGAGTTGGCTCGTCGAACAAAACAACAATGGTAACGAAATGCAGTGAAGCCAGCAACATAGCCCGTGCGTTTTCGTCAAGTATGGGTCGTGACGGCCCTTTCAGGCGGCTCACGGAAGCATCTGTATTCAGGCCGACCACAAGCACATCGCCCAGGTCTGCGGCTTTGGAAAGGTAATCCACATGCCCCAGATGCAAAATATCGAAACAGCCATTGGTAAACACAATTCTTTTCCCCATGAACCGCCAGAGGGCAAGCACAGACCTTAGTTTTTCGGGGTCTGCGATTTTATTGGCTGTGACTTCAGATTTATTCATTGAGCGGTTTTTTGTGATCGGCAAAAAACATGATAAAATAAAACAAACCTCCTGTGATGATGTGCAGCAAAGTTTGTCCGGCGTGTGTCAGAGCTACGAATGAGCCGGCAGCCGTGCCGGGTATGGAGTACAATTCGACCAGAACAGCTTTTCCGATGAAATGATAGGCACCGATGCCTCCCGGGACAGGAGCCACAACACCCAGACTACCTATGGCCATCAGCGTGATGGCTTCAAGCAGGCCAAGGTGGCTGGTTTCGTCGAGCATCATAAAGGGTGCCCAAAGCATCAGGCCATACAACAACCAGATCAGCACTGTGTAGAAGATAAACAAGCCTTTACGCTTCACTTTCTGTATGGTGCGAATGCCTTCGAGCAGGCCATGGATGAGCTCAACCGTTTTGCTGTAACCGGGCATCCTCCGGAAACGGTTGCGGAAATACACAAACAACCATGTCAGCAATGCAGCAAGCAGCAATCCTGAACCGGCTAGCAAACCCAGGGCAAAAGAGTTTGCTCCTACGCTTTCGAAAAAAGGGTTCAGCATGCGTGTGACAAAATCGCCCAGCAACTGCCACTGAAAAAACAAAACGGAAAAAAGTATGATGGCCAGCACCACCAGGTCGATAAAACGTTCAGAAATAACAGAGCCAAACAGGGCGTTAAACGGAATTTTCTCTTTGCGCGAAAGCACCCCGCAGCGCATAAACTCACCCATTCGCGGCACAGCAGTGTTGGCCATATAACCGATCATTACGGCATAAAATGTAGTGGAAATGCGGGTTTTATAACCCATACTGCCGATGAGCAGGTTCCAGCGCATAGCCCTGAGCAGGTGGGCCATAAACACAAAAAAAAGTGCCAGAAACATCCATGAATAATGTGCATTGAGGATGTCGTTCCAGATTTCGTTGAGGCTCAGGTTCCTGAAACTTAACCACAACAGGAAAACCCCCAGCAACAAAAAAAGCAGATATTTAACGGTCTGAACGATCAGTCGTTTCAAGGGGTAGTGTTGATTTTGTTGCGGCTGTCCGGAAAAATAATGGAGGGTTTGAAGGTTTTGGCTGTTTCAAAATCCATGCTTGCGTAGGAAACAATGATAACATGATCACCTATAGCCACTTTTCGGGCAGCTGCACCATTCAAAGAGATCAGTCCGCTTCCGCGCTGACCTTTAATGACATAGGTGTCGAGCCGCTCGCCGTTGTTGATGTTGTAAATGCTCACCTTTTCATTTTCGATCAGGTTGGCACCATCCATCAGGTCTTCATCAATGGCTATGCTTCCGATATAATTCAGATCGGCCTGTGTGATGGTTGCCCGGTGGATTTTTGATTTCAGAACTTCGATATTCATGATCGTTGTTTGGGTCTGTATATCAGTTCAAAAGACGCTTTAAGGGGTGGCAAAAATACTAAAATATCCGAACATTGTCGATTAATCTCACATTTCCGAGAAAAACAGCTGCAAAAACAAGTGCCCCTGAGGCATCGGCCCAGCGGCTGACAGGCTGAAGATAAGTGTCGTCGGCAATCTCAATGTAGTCGATACGGAACAGCGGTTCGTTGTGCAATTCTTTCACAATGGAATTCTTCATAGAAGATGGCGTTAGCGTTTCCTTATGTCGCGCATAAGTTTGCAACGCCTGATAGATTTTTGGTGCCACGGCTCTTTCGTTGTCTGTCAGGCGCATATTGCGCGAACTCATAGCCAGTCCGTCCGGTTCGCGGACAGTGGCACAACCAACAATCTGAACAGGCAGGGAAAGCTTTCGCACCAATTCACGGATGACAGCCAGCTGCTGAAAATCCTTTTCACCGAAATAGGCTTTTTGCGGCTCAATGATCTCGAACAATTTGCGCACCACAATGCCCACACCATTGAAATGTCCGGGTCGGGCAGCGCCCTCCATTACCTTCTCGATCGGACCAAAATCGTACACTGTTGACTCGGGTTGCGGATACATCTCTGACACATCGGGCATAAAGAGAACATCACAGCCAACGGACCGCAGCATATTAGCATCAAGTTCGGGCATTCTGGGATATTTTTCCAGATCCTCAGGATTATTGAACTGAATGGGATTTACAAATATACTGACTGCCACCAGTTCATTCTCCTGACGTGCCTTCCTGACCAAATCCAGATGGCCTTGATGAAGGGCACCCATAGTTGGCACAAATCCAAGCGATTTGCCTTTCTGGCTGCACAGGAACTCCCTGGTCTCATTTATTGTTTTAAAAATCAGCATATTTCCTCTGCCTGTTTTTTATAAACAAGTCATTAACGCAATATTTTTAAAATATCTTTCTCCAGTTTCTTACGTGGACTTTCGATGATCCTTCCGATTTCAATGCCATCCCTGTAAAAGATAAAGGTTGGAACGCGTTCAATGGCGAAGGGCCCCATGTCAATCACCATTGCTTCTTTGCGCGTGTCGAGGGCAATCATTTTAATTTTTTCTGACGGAAATGCAAGCGCATCCATAATCTTCATGAATCGGGGCACCTGAATCTTCGAATCAATGCACCATGTGCCTAAAACGATGGTAACACTTACATTCTCGATCCTGGAAGATATCTTCTTCACAAGTTTGTCCGAAACATTATACAACTCATACTGGCTGTTGTAGTAATGCGAAAACTCACCCTTAGTCAATCCGTTTCTATCAGCATAACCAATAAGTATCTGCTGTTCGGTCTGCGGATCATTAATCACTTTGTTCACGCTTTGTGCCAACAGGCCATCAGCAGTAAACAGCAGAACACAGGCAAAAACAATCAATATACTTCTCATAATATTTTGCTTCAATGATTAAATTGTTGTGAGGGCAAAGGTAGTTCAAGAGGCAATACTACTGCAAGCAATTTGTCGAAATTGTCACATCAGCTGTTGCAAAGTCATTTCGTCAGTATGATAATACCACTCTTTTGCATGTATTATTCATTCCCACTGGATTTGGAAAAATTCATCCGGTCATGTCATTACCTGCACAACTAACTTGTTTACATTTGCATATAAATGCAGTGAGACGTAAATGACCGCAAATCTTCAGCCTCTGGATCCTTCGGCAATCGGCAAGTCGGACTTTGTCGACAAAGAAAAACTTCACGAACAAATCCGATTGTTTGTAAAGGATTTGCTGATCCACGATTTCGAGAAGCTCTGTTCCCTTATGTACAGGCATGATGTACGCGAATCAACCTTTTCGGAAGCACTTTCATTGCCTGATGACGACAAAAGGGCATCCATGATCGCTACATTGGTTATTGAACGTGAACTGAAAAAGATGGAAACACGGCAGGCCTATAAGCAGGAGAAGCAAAAAAGACTCAATAACGACACCCAGCAATGATGATGCACGAGAACCTGCTGCTTGCCTTCGGGCTCACCCTCTTCGCCGGGCTTTCAACAGGCATCGGAAGCGGAATCGCTCTGGTAACCACACGCACCAATAAAAAGTTTCTTTCGGTGGCACTGGGTTTCTCAGCAGGAGTAATGATTTATGTTTCCTTTGTTGAGATTTTATCCAAAGCAAGAATCGAACTCACACAAGAATTGGGGATGGTTTCGGGGAGCTGGTTAACTGCCGCGGCATTTTTCGGAGGCATTGTGTTCATTGGCCTCATCGACAAGCTCATCCCTAATGTTGAAAACCCTCATGAAATCAAGAGGGTAGAAGACATGGACGACAAGTATAAAAACAACCGGCTGAAACGTCTCGGTTTATTTACGGCACTAGCCATCGGCATCCATAACTTTCCAGAGGGGCTTGCCACGTTCACTGCTGCCATTGAAGACCCTGCGCTGGGCATCGCTATTGCTGTGGCCATTGCCATTCACAACATACCCGAAGGCATTGCTGTTTCCGTTCCGATTTATTTTGCCACAGGCAGCCGCAAAAAAGCATTCTGGCTTTCTTTCAGCAGCGGTCTGGCCGAGCCGGTAGGTGCAATGGTGGGTTTTCTGCTGCTGATGCCTTTCATGAGCCCACTCATGTTCGGACTGCTGTTTGCATTGGTTGCCGGCATCATGGTTTTCATTTCTCTTGATGAGTTGTTGCCTGCTGCCAAGGAATATGGCGAGCATCATTTATCCATATACGGACTCATCGGGGGTATGGCCGTGATGGCCATCAGTCTGCTGCTTTTTATCTGACCATTGTTTTCAGGCATTTAATGCCCTCAGGAAATCGTCTTTCCTGCGGCGGCTGACTTCAATCTGCGAGCCGTCTTCCATAGTAACCGTGCCCCCCTCGCCTCTTTTATACTTCCTGATATACTGCAGGTTAATCAAATGCGATTTATGCACCCTGAAAAAACCAAGAGGCTCAAGCAATTCTTCATACTCTTTTAAAGTGCGGGAAACCAGAATACGTTCACCGGAATGCAGAAAAAAGAAGGTGTAATTGTTATCGGATTCGCATCGGAGAATTTCCTGAATCTTCACAAAGATAATCTCGTCCGATGAGGGGAGGGCAATCTTTTCTACGCCAGACCTGTTGCCCAGCAGCACCTTCAATCGCGCAGGCTGATTGTTTCCCGAGCTGAGAATTTTCTCCATAGCCTGAGCAAGGTCGGCGGGCGAAAGTGGCTTGAGTAAATAATCTATTGCGCTGAATTTAAAGGCATTGATTGCGAAATGATCATAGGCTGATACAAAAATAACCCTGAAATTGATCTCATTCATTCCGGCCAGCAAGTCGAATCCGGTTCCATCAGTTAACTGAACATCCAAAAAAACGAGATCAGGATGAATCTGGTTGATTAATTGTTTTGCTCCGGCAACCCCTGTAGCTTCACCAACAATTTCAACTTCGTGGTAGGGTTTTAATAAGGTGGCCAGACTTTGCCTGGCTATATCTTCATCGTCAACGATAAGTGTTCGGATCATTATTCGGCCATTTATTCTTCTTCGCAGGGCATCAGAAGCTCAACCCTTGTGCCTGCTGCTGAACCCTTGTTATCGTAAAGGTCAGTAAAAGTAAAATAATATCTGTTTTCTTTGTTCTTGTCCATCAGTGCCAGTCTTTCACGGGTGAGCTGTAATCCCAGCGACCTGTGTGTGTCGGTTTGCTTTCGGCTCATTGCACCTGCTGCTTCACGACCAATTCCATTATCAATGATCTCAACCTTGATGCCTGCCTCATCGGCTGAAAAGAAAACCTTAACTGTTCCTCCTTCCTGTTTTGGAAACAACCCATGAATAAGTGCATTTTCGATAAAGGGCTGGGTGAGCATGGGAGGCACATAAAGTTCGTCCGTTTTCAGATCGCCTGAAACTTCTATGTCAAAATCAAACCTGTTATTGAATCTCATTCGCTCCAACTCCAGATACAACCGCAAAGTTTTCACTTCCTCATCGAGCAATATCATCTCCTTGCGCGAATACTCAAGAATATGCCGCACCAGTTTTGAAAACTTGGTCAGGAATTCTGATGCTGTGTCCACATTGTTGCTCATGATGAAGCCATTTATGGTGTTGAGCGAATTGAACAGAAAATGCGGATTCATCTGAGACCTGAGCAATCGTTGTTCAATATCAGCGCGGGACCTTTCGAGTTGTTCTTTCAGCAATTTCTGCCGCTGTTTGTATCGTGTGTATAGTAAGTAAAGGATGACGACGATGAGCAATGCCGCAAGGGTGGTGTACATTCTCAGGTTCTTCTGACGTTCAATCTCAAGCTCCTGCAAGGCTTTATCACGGCTCAGCAGTATTATTTCGTTTTCTTTCTTCCCTGTTTCGTATTCTGTTCTGAGGCGGTCTATTTCTTTTTGACTATTCAGGTTAAACAAGCTGTCTTTCAGTTGTGTATATTTGATGTAGTGATCCAGTGCCCTGCTGCTGTTGCCCGATTTGTAGAAAAGTGTGTAGGCAGCCAGATTTGCTTCCTGCATGATTTTGGGGTCTTTGAGTTTGTTTGCTTCCGATAAACCTTCGGTTATGAACTGATTTGCCTTGTCAAAATCGCCTGTTTCGAGATAAACATTGCCGATTCGGATGGATGATATGGCCAGAGCAGGAAGTACCATTCCGGAATTTGCTGTTTCACGGGCTTTATTGTAAAATGCCAGTGCATCCTGAAAGTTCTTTTCAGTTTGTTTCAGATCGCCCAGATTGATGTAGGCATTTGCCTGTGTTTTTGGAAGATTTCGGCTTAAAGTGATTTTAAGTGCCTCATTAAAGAAGATATATGCCGAATCGAAAACACCTTTTTCGCGGAATAATTCGCCGATATTATTCAACAATGCAGCCATACGGGTTGAGTCGCCCAGATCCCTCAGGTGTCCAAGGGCAAGGCGGTAATGCTCCAAAGCAGGCTCAAAGTGTTTCCAGTCGTAATAAACAATGGCAATATTATTCAGGGTGTATGCCATCATGTCTTTTTGGGATTTCTTTTCAGCAATCTCAAGCACCAGGCTGTAGTTCCGGATTGAAGCATCGTAATTTCCGGTTGATTTAAGCAGTATTCCGGTGTTATTCAGTGTATGAACGATTCCAAGCGTGTCCTTGATTTCCGTGAAGACTGCAAGAGCCAGATCGTAATAGAATCGTGCCGAATCGTAACCGGAGCCCACATAGTGCGCAATACCGAGCATATTGTAGGCCATTGCTTCACCCCGGCGGTTGTTGGCTTTGATTGAGTAATACAGCGCCTTCCGGCCATAGTCGAGCGAACGCGAAGGATCCGACTGATTAAAGGCGGAGGAAAGTGTCAGATAGTTTTTCATGGCCGATTCAGTGGAAAGCGTGTCGGCGAAGGGACTGCCCATCAATGCCGAAATCGAATCAATCTTGTTGTTTTGTGCTAAAGCATCACTGCCCAAAAAAAACAGTAAAAACAGGTATATCCAGAAAAACACCCATTTATGAAACAACCACTCGCTCATTTTAATCCACCTTTAACCCTGATTATTCTGCCGTTCAAAGATTGTTTCTTGACTAAACGTTGGCAATCAATTTATTTTGAGCCACATTGGAGCAGTCTGAACCAATCCGAAAACCAAAAGTACAAAGTTATTCAGGGAAAACAATAACCAACATAAAAAACGAATCCATGAAATCAAAAATCCTATTCAAAGCACTTTTTTCAATTACCCTCATCTTGACCAACTTCTTTATGTTCACAAGGACTTCACAGGGACAGGGAAGCGGAGAGGTAATCAATCTGGGGCTTTACGGCGGAGCCGCGATAGATCTCACTTACTGCAATGCCAACCAAAGACTGTTTGCCGGAGTTACCACGCCCGGTTCTGTTTTTTTCACCGATGATGCCTGCGTAACCTGGACACGACCTTTCCCGACCGACTCATTGGAGTTTGCGAGCGGACAGCGGGGCTGGGGAGGCGGAGGCCGCAGAATACTCAGCAATCAGGAAGGCTGGGTTGCTGTGCGAACAGCCCAAAGCGGAGGTACACTTACTGCTGCTGTTATCAGCTACAGTGAGGGCGATAGCGGAAGTTTTCAAACCGCCATGGACAGGGTTCTGCTTCAGCAAATTAACCCTGCCTTCAATGCCCAGTCTGTAACCGGTATCGGTCTGTCAGACCATTATCTTTATATTGGGATGGAGCGCTATCTCTTGCGCCTGAACGACACCACCACAAGCGGGTTGCACAATGTAGTCACACGTACCGATACTATTTTGGGCATCAGTTCCGGTTTTATTATCCGTGATATGGCAGTGGCAAACCACAGCAGCGGTTATCCGGTGTATCTGTTGCTTTCAACATCAGTCCATGACGGCGGAAAGATCTACAAATTCGACGGAACAACATTCACGCTTGTTTCCTTATTTCCTGCATATCCTTTTCCACACACAGTAGATGCTGTATTCACGCATCCTGGTCAAACTACTGGTGACACGCTCATAGCGAGCATCAGGGATACTTTTGCCGGCACCAGATTTGTTTTCCTTTCTACCAACGGAGGCAGCAGCTGGACGGATATAACTCCGGCAGCGGGCACAAACTGGCCCCTGCACAGTGCCGATTACAGCCCGTCATGGACCAGTGTGATGCCATCCAGCAACGGATTAAGATTATCGTTCCCCGGAGGTGGTGTGAGCGATAATCTGGGAACTACCTGGTCAAATCATGTGTTGCCCGACAATGCTATGGCAACACATCCCACAAATACAATGCATGTGACCGGCGCCTATGGCCGGGGAGTTGCGGTTAGCACAACCGGGCCAAACGGTCCGTTCGTTATTGCAAACAATGAAGGACTATCTGCTGTGTCTATCAGCAAAATTGCCAACAAACCCGGTGTTTTCTACGTAGCTACAAATGCAGGACTTGGATACACTACTGCGTATAAATCTACCACGATCACCGGAATAGCCAAATGGCAGGCACCTTACGGACAATTCCCTGTAAATAATGTTGGTGACGACGGAGGTGCAAGCGCCATTGCTATTAGTCCCACCAACCCACAACATGTGATCGCAGGATATAGCGGAGGTTTCGCAGTTACTACAACCGGACATACCGGTTTCACGAATCTTACTCCTACCGGATGGAATACCTCAACCAATTACGATGCAAGGGTAAATGATATTGAATTTGTTACTGATCAGATTGTTGTGGCGGTTTCAGGTGCAGGTTCAAACGTCTTACAGTTTCCGTTGACACCTTATGGCAACATCTGGCGAAGTGCCGACGGAGGAAGCACATGGTCGATTGTGACGCCCTCAGGCTTCGAGCAAGGCAACACTGTTGAAGTTGGCTATGCCGGAGGCGACACAGTGCTTTTTGCCGGTTGTGGTTACTTTGATATGAGTTACCCTAAGGTTGATGGTCAGCTTTGGCGTTCTGATGATCTTGGATTGAACTGGACTCTGGTGAATGGCGGTCCCACAGGCCAGGGAAGCGCAACACTGAATATGCCCATCTACGACATTGATATTCATCCACACAGCAACGATACCCTATTTCTTGCTTCCGGCGAAAATCTTGACTATGCATTTACCAAAAGCACCGATGGGGGGGTCACTTATTCTTACATCAGCCTGATGCCTCATGGTGCATTCTCTTCTGTGCTCATCGACAGTCTAAATCCCGATGTGGTTTCCGCTGCAGCCAGACGCAATCTGTTCAGACATAATACTGTAACCGGAACTACTATGATCACTTTCAACGGTTTGCCGGGCGAGTTTGTCCCTGATCTGGAATATGGATCCACCCTGCTCGGAACAACAACAGGCTTGTATCAACTTATAGAAAACATGGGTGAAGATACAACGTACTGGAATGGTGAGGGTAACTGGGACAGCCCTGAATTTTGGTCCGACGGCACACCCGAATACCAGAAAAACGTATTTATCCAGTCAGGCAGTTCCAACATCAACGGAACTTACGAGATGAATGAACTCATCGTTGAACCACTTGCGAACCTAAGTTTACTCAACTCTGGCGCAATATCATTGAACAGCTTGCTCCACCTGAAATCCGATGCTACCGGAACAGCCTCTTACATCAATGAAAAAACAGGTTCGAACACACAATATGCGCATGTGGAAACCTACCTGACTGATGGACGCTGGCACTATGTATCAGCTCCCGTGCAGCAGGCAACTGCAGAGGCTTTCTTTTTTGCAGAAGGTTCCGACACCTGGCTCAAAGAATTTGATGAAGAAATCAATGACTGGGTGTATATTGAAAACCTTGATCATCCCTTAGTAACCGGAAAAGGCTATGCTGTTTGGCTAAGCAACACAAGAACTGCGGAAACTGCCGTGTATGAAGGCCATTTGAACAAAGGTGATAAAACTGTCAATCTTGGATATCACGCTGAAACAGGTCAGGGATGGAATATGGTAGGCAATCCCTTCCCCAGCGCACTCGACTGGGATGAAGGCGACTGGAACCATGTTAACACCACAGGAATTGCCTATGTATGGAACAACGGAAATTATGTAACAAGAAACCTTTTCGGAAGTGGAACATTAACTGACGGTATTATACCCTCTGCTCAGGGTTTCTTTGTTAAAGCCACCGATGCAGGTGCTTCGGTTACCATGCCTGAAAACGCAAGAGTACATGCAAGCCAGGCTTTCTATAAAAACAACAACAACTATCTGAATTCGCTCGATGTTACAGTAGGTAGCGGTGAAAAAACCGACAAGACCTGGATAGGATTTGATGCAGATGCTACTGCTGAAATCGACCTTGGACGTGATGCTGTAAGGCTCAACGGATCAATGGACATGCCACGTTTGTTTACCCGTGCCGAGAACACCAATATGTCCATTAATATACTTCCTGATCTGATCGAAAACTTCAGTCTGCCACTTTATTTCACTGCACACGAAATCAGTAATTTCGAATTGAGTTTTGACCTCATCGAGAGCTTCAATCTTACCTATCTCACACTGGTCGATCACCTGTCAAATACCGATCATGACCTGCTGCTGAATCCGGTTTACGCCTTCCTGGGCAACCCGTCGGATGACGAACACCGTTTTACCATCAATTTCGGGCTTAACCCCTCATCAGTTGATGAAGAAGTACATACTGACGCATTCCCGATCGTATATCAGGATGGAAACGAAATGGTTATTGAGTTAACGAATTGGGCCAGCCATAATGCAAAAGTTGAGATTTATGATCTGCAGGGCAGGATGCATGCGGAACACTTCACCGGCGAAGGTCAAATCAGGCTCAACACCGAAAAGTTCAGGAATAATCTGGTTATGGTTCGTATTTCAGGAGCCGATGAAGTATTTGTAACAAAGGCATTTATTCGCTAAAAGGAGATGGTGACATGAGAAAGTTCTTCAGTTTCCTTATTGTGACGATCTTGTTTTTTAATATCACCAATCACTCTGTTGCACAGGGGCCTCCCGATCCGGGAGGTACCCCGTCAGCAGAAAAGCCTAAACTTGGGGGCGGATCTGCACCAATAGGAGGCGGAGAGTTTCTGCTGATTTCGCTGGCTGTCGCCTATGGCTTTCGCAAACGACAGCAATACAAAATGAAACACTGAGAAACACAGATAAAAAGCCAAGGGCTTATCTTTTGCAGCCCTGTTATGTCAAAACCCTAATCCCTGTAAACCCGCCGGCATTTCTGTTTTCTGGATGCTGATTCCGGCAGGAACCTCGAAACGTGAGGCAGGAACAGTGGTGTTTTCGTCAAATGAAATGGCTTCCTCAACAGAGTTGCCCAATAATCCACCCATTTTGATTTCCATTTTCAAGGGAATCTCTTTGTAACGCCAGTGTTTTCCATTTAATTTCCCGATTTCCATAACAATACAGGTTCGCCCTAAAATGGTTTCGGTTCCAACATCTTTGGCATCAAAGCCTTTGCTGATTTCCTCGGCTTTTCTTTTTAGCTCTGCCTCGTCTGAGGTGCCCGCAAGCGCTTCAGTCATATCTGCTTCGTCCTCAAGACTCATGAAAGTTCCCGTTTTATCAACCAGGTTAATATGATACGAGCCTTTCCTGTTGCGGATGGTCATGAGTTCCTCATTGGTGGTCATACCCATCATCTTGGTACTGGTTTTCTTTACTTCACATTGCAGGCGACCATAATCATCCCACCATAAGGTCTTGCTGCCTTTGGTCTTTCCTTCAATCTTGTATTCAATTTTGCCTGATTTAACACCAAAAATCTTTTGGTCATTGATTCTTCCGTTTTGTGCCAATAACACTGACGACATAAAGAACAACACTACAACTACTACGTTTTTCATCTTTAAATGATTTTTAATTGGGTTTAAAATGAATGGTTAAAGTGGAGCCACTCTGGTTCCGTAATACTTTGCGAACTTCCTCGCCCGATTGTAACTTTGTGACAATTTCTTCTTCCAGTTTTTTCCAGAGAAAGGTATAGGGATTGGGAAAGTCTGAATCTGTACCTACTGTAATTTGCTCACCGTCTCCCTCATTTTCACCAATATAAAGATCGAATTGAAGCACCAGATGTACAAATGGATTCTCCGGCGTTTTTTCAACAGAACACTTATTCAGTGCCTCCTCTCCTCTATCAAGCCAGAGCACTGCTTCCGACAGACCTGCCGACAGGCTGATTATCTCAGGAATTTCAAGCTCATCCATACACTCACTCAGATAGTATTCATTGCCATAACCCGGAATATTAATGGCATAAGGAACAATTACCTCCGGTGGTTCATCATTTATGAAATCTTCGGCCTGATAAACCGGAATATTCGTAAAATCATCTGGGATGAGTACACTGACATTCCGCCATACCACTTTGGCATCGGCAAAACCTGGGGCTGTATAATGGGCTGAAATGTCATAAGAACCACAGTTGAATTCAATCTTTTCTTCCTGAACTACTTTCTCCACTATCCTTTCTGAAAAACGGCTTACCTGAACCAAAGTAAACTTTTCCTCGGTCTTATCATCTTCAAAGTCAGCACAATTGTACGTTTCGTAGTCAAAACTGATGGAATTTGGCTCTCCAAAATAATATTCGTTACCCTCGAAGCGAACAAAACGGGCATTGGTTTTTTTAAATCTCCCCTTTTCGCACCTGAGTTCAAACGCTGATATGGAATTACTTTTTGCCTCCCCGATTACATTACTCCTGATGCGGGAAACCGTTACCTTTCCGGTATTCTTGCCATTGGCAGTACCTGTTCCTGCATATTGAATCTTTGCAGCTTGATAATCAGCTTGTGCTGTAATATCTGCTTCAATCTGATCAATGGTGGGAATACCCGGCTCATTAAGCAGATTCAGCGCAAGTTCGGCCTGTTCATGAGCACTTAAGCGGGTGGCAGCCGTAAAACTTGCATCGACTTCATACATACTGACAATCTTATTCGTATGCGGATCACTGAGCTCAAAGTAGAAAACAAAGTAATAAGATGCCTTTATCTCTGGCTGTTCTTCGTTTTCAACACCGTCAGGGAGTTCATCAGGAATACAGTTAAAAGATGCGGAAAGAATAAAATTCTTCATGGTATTGGCAGCATCCTGATCTACTTCAAGATTCTGATTGTTGCCAATTTTGTAAGCCAGATCCTGAATCCGGGATAAATATCCGGCTTCTACCAGGTCAATCATCTGATTGTACCTGATCCACTTGTCCGCCACTTCTGATTCCATTTTATCCGGTGGAGCTTTTTCAGTGTTGAGCTTTTCGGCAATCTTGATCTTTCCACGATTTGCCTGTATAACTTCAGGCTTAAGAAGTATAAAAAGTAATATCGCTATTAAATAACCTTTCATTTTCATTTGATTTTGAACCTCTGCAAATCCATCTGATCTAATTCATAAAAAACAGATACCATTCAATTAGCCGATATCCATGCCTCAGTATTTCAAACTAAAGGTTCGCCTATCCTGACTTGAGGGCATTAGTAACATCTCCTTCACGGTCGCAATTATTTATTCTGCCAATTCCCAGCCACTTATCGGATAAAACATGAACTCAAATTTCGCTTTATAGGAAGGAATTTCTTCGTTGATAACAGTTTCGGTGACTTTAAAGGGTTTTCTGGCTTTTATGGCTGATATATGATGTGCAAGTGACACTTCAACAGACTGTCCGTGATCAGAAAAACCAAGATAAGCTCTTAGGTATAAATCTTTAGGATTAAGCGTATTTGAAGCACAAATAATCAAATCGCCCTCTATCATATCTGTTGCAAAAGTGTTATCGCCATCAGTCATAACAAGGGTGGTTTGAATTTTACCGCCTTTATGACTGATAACACCCCCATCGCAGGCATAAGGAAAAGTGAGGCGGTCGTCATAATTGAGGTGCATACATTTATCTTCAAGCTCAGAACGGTTTGCAATCAGATGGAAATTAACCCATTGAGCGTATCCGGAAATTGACACATGCTCATCGTCGCTCACCCAGTTAATATCTACTTTGCCGACAGCAACCCATTTGGTTTCACATGGATTGCATCCTTTTTTGATTATTTCGTCAGCTTTGGCTTGAAGCAAGTCGTCAACATCGGTGTGTTCTATTCCAATCAGCTCTCTCTGTGCCATAGCTTTGAAGATACATGCAAGGTAATCTTTACACAAATCATTGCCTTCGGGAGGAGTAGTATGGGCAAACTGTGTCGTCCAATAGTCAACACCTTCCATGGCTCGCTGCATACCCCTGGCTGACAGGTCAGAGTAACCAGTCAGTTCAACTCTGGCAGTAAGTTTCAGAAGGCAGGCAATATGCCTTACAGTTGGGTTGTCTTTACAAAAAAGACCCTGAGGATCGGGAATGGGTTGCTCAATCGCCTGCAGCAAGTCAACTTCTGTTAGCCGCGCTGCTTGTTCCATCAGTGCCTGCGATCCGGCTTCATCGCCTGATTGTTCCAACTGAGCAGCTTCGCGAAGCAGTTCGGTAACTCTGGCTTCGTCCAGTTGACTACACTGACTGGATTGCCCCTTGCTTAGATTGTACAAAGAAATCACAAAAACCGCAACGGCCAATGTTTTGAATATGAGAGTTCTCATAAAAGAAATGATTTAAATAGGTGCATTTGTGTTTGTTCAGATAAAATTGCCTGGAGGAACTTTGCATTTTGAAAAAAGCTGAATCTAAAACTTAACAAACTCTACCCTTCTGTTTTGTGCTTTTCCTTCGGGAGTGTCGTTGGCTGCCATTGGTTTGCTTTCGCCATGCCCTTTTGATGTAAGGCGATCTTTGGCAATTCCGAGTTCTGTAAGTTTATCCATTACGGCTTTTGCACGGGCTTCAGAAAGTTTCAGGTTGGATGCATCGTCGCCATCGCTGTCGGTATGCCCCTCTACCGAAAAATTAAGTGTGGGGTAATCCAGCATCATTTTAACAACATAATTAATTGTGCCCATAGATTCGGCTTTGATGGTTGCTTTGTTTACATCGAACTTGATGCCTGTGGTAACAAACTTGCCATCGGTAAGCACTTTATCATACAGGGGAACAGCTCCTTTAGCGATGCGGATGTTTTTTGCAAACCCGTTCAATGTACCTGAAGGATTGTGGAATCCCAAAGTAAATCCCACAGGATTTATTTCAAGATTCGGAATATTTATAACCCGTGCATCGTCGATATAGGCTTTAAGGGCTCTTTTATTGAATGAGATTGAGACATGGCGCCAACCCGGTTTACTGCTGTTGACATTCGCGTTACTGAATCCCGGATAATATCCTGTTGAAATATCCTTTCCATCAGCTGAATTCTGATTGAACCGGAGATAAAATCTTTTGCTGACATTATTGCCAGGATCAAGCGTTTTCTGATTCTTTGTATCAAACAAATATATCCTGTAGGTTTGAGCAGGTTTCTCAAAATAAGCATCAAATTCAATAGTAAACTCCTCAGGTAAATAGTCTTCTTTCCAGTTTTTTAATAATGGCACAATCCCATCAATACCATTAGTATTACACTTTCGGAACATAATCACGTTTTCACCACCAAAGCCGGCATTCTCAACGACTCCGCCTGCCAGATCCCATTTACTGGGAAACTCTCCGTTTTGTTCCCCTTCCTGATTGTCTTCAAAAATAATTTCGGTACCGGGTACAAAATCATATTTCGCCCATTCCAATACAGGTTTTGGTTTTTCGGCTTCCTGAGGAGCAGGGGCTTTATCTGTTATTGCATCGGAATCACTGCTTTCCTGTTTGTCCTTTTTGTTTTTGGGATCCGATTTCTGCTCTTTGCTGTTGTCTTCAGTATTCTCCTTTTTGTCGGTGCTATCATTACCATCGCCTTTAACAGCATCTTCGATTCCCTTTTCTGTTTCATCAAGCGTTTTGTCAACACCTTTGTTCAACCGTTTTTCAATCCGGTTTTCTATGCTTCTCTCTGTTTTTTTTGTCGTTCTGTCCAGCACCTTTTTCATGTTGACCTGCGCTTTGGCCAATGTTGTCATCATGATGAAAACTGACAACACAGCTAATTTAATCCATTGATTCATTGTTTGAAGGTTTATTTTGTTATACTTGGGTTTGTTGAATAATCTATTTGGTAGTTAGCCTATGAGGGATTTATACGTTTAAATCCTGTCGGCTGCATGAAAACATCTTCTTTATATATGGAGTCCTCAACGATTCTGGAATGGTACTCCTTGTGAATAAGGTTCCTCTTATTTCCAACAAGTCCTACTGCCTGTCCATGAAAAAAGTAAATGTTATAATATCCGTCGCGGAATGCTGTTAAGCCATAACTTTTAACTTCAGAACTTAGGCTCGTATCAACAGTTTTCAATCCGGCAGTTTTCTTAAATAGCCAACATCCTGAAAACGGAAACGCAGCAATATCCATTAGTGCAAGTTCATCGCAAGACAAAGCCAGCACACTGCTGTCGGCACTATCATATATGAAAACCGAATCATTAATTAAATAATCCTCAATCATGCGTTCTGCCATTCCAGCATTACCCTTTTCAGCAGTTATGGTTGATAAAACAACTTTGCTGCATCCATTTTCATTAATCAACAGCTTTCGCTGGAGTGTATAATTGTTATTATTGAATTGCATATCCCCCTGAATTTCGGCATAACCAAAAGGATTGCCGTATCTTGATGTATTTCTGGAATCGCAATAGGCTGCTAGTAACAACATCTGAATCAGAATGAGAAAAAGAAGTATCCAAAGACAAGGTGATCTCACCACGAAAAAACTTTGTGCAAAGGTGCTCCTATGGCAACTAGCAACCAAAAAATGTGGTATGACATTACTATGACAGTTATTAAATAACTGATTGACTACACTTTACAAATTCCTTTTAAGACCTATTTGCCCTAAATGGATGTAAGGAATTCATTAAGTTGTGTTTCTGGACCGATTCCAAGTTTCTTTCTAAGACGGTTACGACTTTTATCAACAGCCGCAGTTGTAACATGCAAGATGCGTGAAATCTCTTTGGTATTCAGGTTCATCAGCAGAAAAGCACACATACGTTCTTCATGGGCTGTTACTTCAGGAAAACGGCTTTTGAGCCGCTTAAAAAAGTCAGGATGGACATCTTCGAAATGTTTGCTGAAGTCCTGCCAATCTTTATCATGGTTAATATTGTGTTCAATTTCTTTTACCAAAGGTTGCAGTTCAGGAGCTGAATTGGCGGCTGATGACAGTTTACTTTTCAGTTCGGTCAGCAACTCATTTTTATTGATCAGATGCAGCGTTGCGGTTGTCAGCTCTCGTGCTTTGAAATCGTTATCGGCTTTAAGCCTCTGTTGTTCTAAAATTGATAAGTCATTCTCCTTTTGTCGAAGTGCTCTGTTCTGACGGAAAGTTTTTGTTCGCAGCCAGATTGCAATTAACAGGAATACAAGAGCAACTGCTGAGATGATTAGCAAGAAACCCATTAGTTTTTGCAACTTCTGATTCGACAGGTTCTTCTCGTTAAGACTATCTATCAACTGTTGTTTCTTTTCAGTTTCAAAAGAAACCTGGAGACTATTGAGCATGTTTCTGACTTCAACACCATTAAGGGAATCTTTCAGGAAATAATACTCTTCCTGAAGCATTAGTGCTTCTTGCCATTGGCCAACAGATTTCAATGCAAGGAAAAGATTATACTGAACGTCAAGTTTGTCGGGGAGCAATCCGGCCTTATCTGCCTGATCAGCAGCTATGCGAAAATGAGCGATCGCCTCATAATGTCTGTTCAAGGCCAACAAAATTCGACCTATTAACATAGATTTATATACAATATGGTATTTATCATCAGTATCTATTACCAATTCCAATGACTGGCTTGCTAATGGAAGAGCTTCCTGATATCGGCCAAGATCATAAAGCAACAGTGCCCGTTCACTCAATGCAGTGGCTATTCCTTTGCGATAACCCGCCGAAGCACTCAATTGGTACATAGTATCATAATATGCCTCAGCCTTTATAAAATCTCCTTTCAGTCGCCAAATAGAACCGAGGTCATTATAGATAGCAACTTTTGCTCCCATTGTTGTGTATTCAGGAGTACGCGATAGTTCAAGTGCCTTAAGGGCATAAAACTCCCAACGTTCCTTGTCAATATTAATGAACAGTTCGCCTAATTTTTGGTAGTAAAATGCAAGATACCGGTAGTCGCCCGCCGCTTCCTTAAGCCGAATTGCGGTCAGTTCTGTTTCTGCAGCTAACTCTATCCGGCCGGTTTTTGCATACTCATCCCCCAGATTAATCAACATCACCGCCATGGCATTCGTGTCTGCCATGTCTTCAAAAATCTTATACGCTTTTAAGTACATAGATTCAGCCAAGTGTCCACGGCCCGTCATACTGTAACACTCGGCTAAATTGTTGGCAATTTTGCCGGCTAGTTTCATTTCTTCAAGTGCAATAGCCAGTATTAAAGCTGAATCGAACAATTTCTCAGCTTCCAGATAACCCATTGTCTCAAGCAAGGAATCGCCATGTCGGTGAAAAGCAACAGCCCTTGCAAGGCTATCGGAGCGATTCAACTCGGTTGTCAGCATTTTCTCAGCCCTGGCAGGCATACTGCTACCAAGACATATGATGAAAAAGTAAATAATTACAAATAACAAGATAATCCCCAGATTACCTTTGTTGAATCCTGGCACTTACGGTTTGTTTTAATGGTTGTTGCCGGCAGCAAATACTGCTACTTTTCCGACTTTGCAAATTTCGGAAATTTAAGGCTTCATCCTAAAAGTATTATGTATTCCGGCTGTGGGCAGAGTTTGTTTTAAATCTGAGCTTCAGTATCCAATCTGCAAAAAGTGTAACCCTTTGAGGTATAATGCTCCAAAACCTTTGGCAATGCAAAAAGAACATTTTCTTCGGCCTTAACATTGTCGTGAAAAACGACTATTGCACCATCAGTCGTATGGTCAAGCACATAATCGACACACTGTTCGGGTGATGTTTCCTGATCAAAATCATAACTCAGCACCGACCACATCACAATGGTGTACTCTTTTTTCAGTGCCTGTATCTGAGACGGTGTTATTCTGCCATAAGGCGGCCTGAACCATTTTGAGTCAACATAACTACGGCACAGGTTCACATTTTCATAATACACGTTCAAAGGTGTTTTCCATCCGTTAAGATGATTAGCGGAATGGTTGCCGGTCAGATGACCCCTGTGCAAAATTGACTCATACACCTCTGGATATCGCTGAACATTGTCGCCAACACAAAAGAATGTCGCCTTGGCGTTATAATCGGACAGTATGTTCAGTATTGCCGGCGTTAGTTGAGGATGTGGTCCATCGTCAAAAGTAAGATAAAGCCGTTTGTTACCTTCAGGCATGGTCCATAACAGCGAAGGGTAGAACATCCTCAGAAAAACAGGTACAGTTACTGCTTTCATTGAACAAAGGTAATCCATTTAAAAAACAGGAACTTCAATCGTATCGGATAATTTTTTCCATCGATCCGTCTAAACCACAGTACAAGCTCAGATTGAATCATTGCAATGCTTTTCGGTAATATCCGATAAGTTTTTAGGGCAAACAAACTGTTGTCTGTCTGGCATTACCTATTTTTGTACACTGGTTGATTTTCCATATCCGACCAGCTTATTAATTAAACTATAAAACAAAGAAAATGAAAAGATTAGTGTTGATTCGTCATGGAGAAAGCGAATGGAACAAACTGAATGTATTCACAGGCTGGACAGATGTTACGCTTTCGGAAAAAGGTATTGAGGAAGCCCGTAAAGGAGGCCGGCAGCTGAAAGAGCAGGGATTCGATTTTAAGATGGCCTACACTTCATATCTGACGCGTGCCATAAAAACCTTGTGGCTGGTGCTCGAAGAAATGGACCTGATGTATATACCCGAAGTAAAAAGCTGGCGGTTGAACGAGAAACACTATGGTGAGCTTCAGGGTCTCAACAAACTCGAAACTGCACAGAAATACGGTGACGAACAGGTACTGCTCTGGCGTCGCAGTTTTGATGTGCCCCCACAGCCCCTGGCTGAACAAGACCCGCGCAACCCAAGATCCGACAAACGTTATCATGATGTGGAACCCGGCTTGTTGCCGCTGACTGAATCACTCAAGGACGTGATCGAACGCATGCTGCCATATTGGGAAAGCGACATCAAACCTTCCCTGGCCGAAAAAGGAGAAATCCTGGTTGCAGCCCATGGAAACAGCCTCCGCGCTTTGGTGATGCACCTGAAAAACATGAGCGAAGAAGAAATTCTGGCATTCAATATTCCAACTGCAGTTCCCTATGTATTTGAGTTTGATGATGAACTCAGGCTGCACAAAGATTATTTCATCGGCGACCCCGACGAAATCAAAAAACTCATGGATGCAGTAGCCAATCAGGGAAAAGCCGCGAAATAATCCCTGTCCGTTTGTGCACTCCATTGAATGAATCTGTTATCAAACAGCATGTGTCTTTAATTCAAAAAAGGCCATGATTGCTTAATCTTTTTAGGAATTAAAGCAAAACCGGATTATTCTTCTTCCATATAATCAGTGAGTTGCGTTTTGTTTCCTGCATCTCAAAATTTACGCACATCATTAATTTTGTGATAAATAATAATACGGCTGCTGATCTAAGCTGCCTGCTTTTTTCTAATTTTGGCCCTTCCAATACAATCTTAAGGAAATCAAGTATTTTGATTATTATTGAGGAAAACTATAGAAAGAAGCGCATTCATGAACAAAAGATGGGTTATCCCCGACATCCACGGATGCAGTAAAACGCTCCGGAGTCTGATTGAATTGCAGATCAGGCCTGACAAATCTGACGTACTGTATTTTCTGGGCGACTTTATCGACCGAGGGCCCGACAGCAAAGGGGTGATCGACTATCTGATGCAGCTGGAAACCGATGGTTTCACCCTGCGTTGTTTGCTCGGAAACCACGAAGACTACTGCATCAAGGCCTGGGAAGAGGATCTGCACAAAAAACCTTTTCTGGGAATGCGTTTCAAAGGGAAAATACAATCGGTTTGGGAAATTCACGGGGGCAAAGAAACTCTGGACAGCTTCGGCGTTAAATTTGCTTCTCAAATACCCGCGCAATATATCGAATGGATGCGAAAGCTGAAGTTGTACTTTGAACTCGACCGGTTCATACTGGTGCACGCGGGACTAAATTTCAAAATTGACGACCCGCTTACCGATACATTTGCTATGTTATGGACACGGGAGTTTAAGGTAGAACCGGGCAAAATCCGACACAAAAAAGTGATTCACGGCCATGTCCCGGTCGATCTTGAGTTTCTCGATCATGTGGTTAAATCACCGTCCTACCATTTTATCGACCTCGACAACGGAGTCTATATGGATCGTAGGGCCGGCTACGGCAATCTGATTGCTTATGAATTAAATTCGGGTGAATACCTGGTGCAATCCAATATTGATTTCTGAGCCTGACAGAAAAGTGATGGCTGCAGCATTGAAAGCAGCAGCTCTCGGGCACACCGGAAACTGATGCAGTTGCGTATTACTTCTTTTTCCTGATAAATTTCTTTTTAGGAGCATTTGCCGGGTCGCCGATGATAATCATGCAGGCTTCAGCTGTAAGCATGGCCGGGTCTGTTCCTTTGGGGATCTTATAATTCTTCTTCTCATAGCTGATGTAGGGCCCAAAACGGCCGTTAAGCACCCTGAGCGTGGGATGTGTATCAAACTCTCTGATCACACTCTGTTCGGCCTTGTTGCGTTTGGCTTCAATCAGTTCAATGGCTCTTTCCGCATTGATATCCTGCGGGTCATCAGTTTTTTCGAGGCTATAAAACAACTTGTTATGTTTCACATACGGGCCAAACCGGCCAATGGCCACACTTAGTTCGTGTCCTTCAAACTCACCGAGTATGCGCGGAAAACTGAACAGGTCAAGAGCTTCTGCCAGAGTGATGGTTTCCATCGACTGGTTTTTCCTGAGTCCGGCAAATCGGGGCTTTTCGTCCGATTCTGTATCCCCCAGCTGTGCAATAGGGCCAAACCGGCCAACCTTGACAAACACCTGCTTTCCGCTTACCGGATCAACACCCAGCAGTTTTTCGCCGCTGAACTTGCCTGCATTATCCGAAGTGTTTTGGATTCTGGCTCTGAAAGGCCCGTAAAACTCACGGATCATATGATTCCACTTCTTACGGCCTTCGGCTATTTCATCAAACTCCTTTTCCACGTTTGCCGTAAAATTATAGTCAATGATGCTGTCGAAATACTGACACAGAAATCTGTTCACCAACACCCCGATGTCAGTTGGAAACAGTTTTGCCTTTTCATAACCAACGTTTTCAGTGGCTGTTTTCTGGGTGATTTTGTCATCTGCCATCAGTATGATCAGGTTGTATTTACGGGTTGTGCCCTGCCTGTCTTCCTTCATCACATACTCTCTTTTCTGAATGGTCGAAATGGTCGGAGCATAGGTTGAAGGTCGTCCGATACCCAATTCTTCCAGTTTTTTCACCAGACTGGCCTCAGTGTAGCGGGCCGGCTGACGGGTGTAGCGTTCCTGAGCAGTCATGTCAACAAGCATGAGTTGCTGTCCGGGGCTCATGGGTGGCAGCAAATCCTTGTTCTCTTCCTGATTTTCTTCATCCGTTCCCTCCATATATACCTTAAGGAAACCGTCAAAGAGGATTACTTCGCCCGAAGCAATCAATGACTTTCCATTAGTGCTTATGTTGACTGTCACCTGTGTGCGCTCAAGTTCCGCATCGGCCATTTGAGAAGCGATGGTGCGTTTCCAGATCAGATCGTACAGCCTTTTCTCTTCTGCCGATCCGCTGATGGTCTGGTTTTCGGGGTATGTAGGCCTTATGGCTTCGTGTGCTTCCTGAGCTCCTTTTGTTTTGGTAGCATAACGTCTTGTTTTCACGTAAGTTGCACCATAACCTGAAGCAATAACCTCTTTTGCTTTGGCAAGAGCCATTTCGGAAAGATTGACCGAATCGGTTCTCATATAGGTGATTTTTCCAGATTCGTACAACTGCTGTGCGATGCGCATGGTATTGGCAACCGAGTACCCAAGCTTACGGCTGGCTTCCTGCTGCAACGTTGAGGTTGTGAAAGGCGGTGCAGGGGATTTCCTGGCAGGTTTTTTGTCCACTGATCCCACCTTATATATTGCTTTCCGGCACGATTCGAGAAACTTAAGGGCTTCATCCTGCTTTTCGTAACGCTCGGGAAGCTCGGCTTCAACCATATAAGTGGTGCCATTAACCTGAACATTCAGCCGGGCCACGATTCTGTAGGCCGAAGTAGTTTTAAAATCCCTGATTTCTTCTTCTCGTTCGACAATAAGCCGCACGGCCACAGACTGCACCCTGCCTGCCGAAAGCGAAGGCTTCACCTTTTTCCAGAGCAGTGGTGAGAGCTCATAGCCGACAAGACGGTCAAGTACCCTCCGTGCCTGTTGCGCGGCAACAAGGTTGTGGTCGATTCCACGTGGGTGTTCAATGGCTTTGCTTATGGCTGTTTTGGTAATTTCATGAAATACAATACGACGGGTTTGCGATTCTTTCAGGTTCAATGCTTTGAATAAATGATAGGAGATGGCTTCACCCTCGCGGTCTTCATCAGATGCCAGCCAAACCATTTCGGCCTCTTTTGCCAGCTTCTTCAGTTCGGAAATCAGCTTTTTCTTGTCGGGAGATATCTCATACTGCGGCTCGAAACCATTATCAATATCAACACTAAGTTGATTCTTGCTCAGATCCATCACATGGCCGTAGCTTGATTTTACCAGATAATCCTTGCCCAGAAAACCTTCGATGGTTTTTGCCTTGGCAGGAGATTCAACAATTACCAGATTTTTCGACATCTCTAACTATATCTTGATCAACGAAAAGAAATTAAAAAGCGCTGCAAAAGTAAAACTTTCACATGATCTACCTAATAAACTTGAATCTGCGCCTTGCCAAAACCATCCGGCAATTGGTATTTCCAGTTGGACAAACAGGCTGGACAAACCGAAATCGTGTGCGCTGTTCACACAACGGTCATGGATAAAAACTTCCGGCGGTAGCCGAAGAGATTGTCGGGCAGTATATTGACCCACAACACGATACTTATAAAACCCACAGCACTGAAAGTTTTATTTGCTTTTTTTTCATTTAATAACTTACTTTGCAGCCTGTTTAACTAAAAACATTTAAAGTTATGTCAGAGATCAAAGACAAAATTGTTTCAATTATCGTTGATAAGCTGGGCGTAGAGCCGGCTGAAGTAACTAATGAAGCCAGCTTCACCAACGATCTGGGTGCCGACTCCCTGGATACTGTTGAGTTGATCATGGAGTTTGAAAAAGAGTTTAACCTGGCCATTCCGGATGATCAGGCTGAAAAAATTGCAACAGTTGGCGATGCCATCAGATACATTGAAGAAAACAAAAGCTAAGTAATCAATCCACTTCTATGGAGCTTAAACGAGTAGTTGTAACCGGCTTGGGAGCCATTACCCCTATTGGTAACACCATTCCCGAGTATTGGGAAGGACTGGCAAATGGAGTCAGTGGCGCTGCTGGTATTACCCGCTTCGACTCCTCCAAGTTCAAGACCCAGTTCGCCTGTGAGGTGAAAAATTATGACTGGACGAAATTTTTCGACCGGAAAGAAGTAAGAAAGTATGACCTCTTTGCACAGTTCGGTCTCATTTCGGCCGATGAAGCAATCAAAGATTCCGGGCTGAGCAAAGAGAATACTGATTTTGACGAGGTTGGCGTAATCTGGTCATCAGGTATTGGCGGTTTACAGACTCTTTTTGAGGAAGTCGTTGGCTTTGTGGGCAGCGATCGTACTCCAAGATTCAATCCGTTCTTTATCCCTAAAATGATCGCCGATATTACAGCCGGTCATATCTCAATCAAATACGGATTCCGCGGACCAAATTTTGCCACTGTTTCGGCTTGTGCCTCATCGGCCAACGCACTCATTGACGCACTGATGTACATCAGGCTGGGCAAGGCCGTTGCCATTGTGGCCGGAGGTTCCGAGGCAGCAATAAGCGAATCAGGTGTCGGTGGTTTTAATGCCATGCATGCCATTTCGACACGCAACGATGACCCCAAAACAGCTTCACGCCCGTTCGACAAGGATCGTGATGGCTTCGTGATGGGCGAAGGTGGCGGCGGAATGGTGTTCGAAGAACTGGAACACGCACTGGCCCGTGGCGCAAAAATTTATGCTGAAGTAGTTGGCGGTGGTTTGTCGGCTGATGCCTCCCACATGACTTCACCACATCCCGAAGGATTCGGAGCTTACCTGAGTA
>Ga0208244_100368_pt1 | contig 48534 bp, 28 predicted proteins | sample SubbioCR12Aug_5A_FD_184828 | JGI IMG/M metagenome (GOLD analysis project Ga0208244, IMG submission 184828) | Serpentinite rock and fluid subsurface biosphere microbial communities from McLaughlin Reserve, California, USA - CR12Aug_5A (SPAdes) | ecosystem: Environmental > Terrestrial > Deep... | reverse complement strand
GTGCCCGACGGCTCGGACGCCCCGCTCTTCGCCCCCCTGCTCGGGGAACTCGGCGTCGCGCCGCCGGAGGGCGCGTTCTGGCACGGCGTCTCGCCCTCCAACACCCTGCTCCTGACCTGGCGGGACGTCTATCTCGGCAGGGACTCCAACCTCGCCGCCTCCGCCCAGTGCGAGCTGCGCCCGTCCGGCGACTTCGCGCTCCGCGTCAGGCTGCCCGAGGGGGCCGGCCCCTCCGGGTTCGCGACCGCCGTCCAGAACGCGGGCGGCGGCGAGGCCTTCCCGTGGGACTCCAACACCCTCGCGCTGGCGCGTTCCCCCGGCGGCGTCGAGATCCGCGGGCGCGGCTTCGGCGCGCTCCCGCCCGGCGGGGACGACGAGACCGACACCGACGGCGACGGCATCCCCGACGCCGAGGAGGTCTTCACGTGGGGCACCGACCCGCGCCGCGCCGACACCGACTTCGACGGGCTCACGGACCCGGAGGAACTCGCCGCCGGGACGGACCCCCTCGACCCCGACACCGACGGCGACCTCGCCGCCGACCCCATCGACCCGTCCCCCTCCGGTTTCAACACCCCGGACGCCGTCCTGAACTGCTGCTCGAACACGTGGCTCTTCCACGTCCACAACCGCCTCCCGGCGGACGGCGCGGGCTGCCCGCTGGCGGACCCGCAGACGGCGGAGGCGTGGCGGGCGGCCCGCTTCCCGGTGACGGTCACGCTCCACGCGGACGCGCCCGCGCCCGGCGCGGTGCTGCGGGTCGGCGGAGAGCCCGAAACCGTCCCGCTGGTCCTGCGGGAGGCCGGGTCATGGACGCTCTGGCTCGACAGGCTCAAGGCGCACCCGGCCGTCCTCTGCCGCCGCGACGCCTCCCCCGCCGCGCCTTGCATCGCCTCGGACGAGCCCGGCTTCATCCTCCAGCCCGCCGGGGACGCCGGGCCGCCCGCCCCCGGCGCGCGCCTCGTGGGCTGGCTGGCCGTCCCGTCGCCGCTGTCCGTCGCCCCGGACCCCGTGTGCTTCCACGGGAGCCCCGTCACGCTCCGCGCCTCCGGCTCCGCCGCGGGCCTCTCCGGGCTCTACGTCTGGACCTACGGCGGCCTCACGGCCCAGACGAACGCCCCCTTCCTCACCGTCCCCCCCGACTTCGGGGAGATGCCGCCGGAGATCGGCGTCACCTTCACGCCGGACACGCCCGCCCCGCAGGGCGGCCCGGCCCCGCTCTCCGCCGGGGCGCCCGGCTGGCCCGCCTCCGGCGGCGGGGCCTGCGCCTACTGCTCCCGCCACACCTCCACCAACACCAGCGACGTCTGGTGGTGCGACCTCACCGCCATGCCCGAGTCCGCCGCCTGCCCGGCGGCGGGCTGGGCCGGGGGGTCGGCGGGCGGCACCAACGCCTTCTGGACGCTCCCCGTCAACCGCCGGACGCCCGCCCCCGCGTGGCCGGGCGGCGGCGCCTCCCTCTACCCCTGCCCCTCCGCGCAGGCGGGGCAGGCGGGCCCGCCCGACCCCGGCGACTGCGGCCACGGCGGGGACTGCCCCGACTGCCGCTGGGCGGGCGGCCACTGGCACCGCCGGACGGAGACCTCCGGGCTCTTCAGCGACTCCGGCTGCTGCGCGTGCCCCGCGCACAACCCGCGCACGGCCGGGACGTCCCCCGAGCCCGTCCTCCTCGAGGGCGCGGACGGCCTCGCCGTCTCGTTCCGCCCCAACGGCGGCGGCGTCCCCTTCCCGCTCGCGCAGGGGGAGGCCGTCCCGCGCGACGGCGCCGTCCACATCGCCGGGCTGACGCCCAGCGCCGCGCCCCTCGACCGCGCCGCGCGCTTCACCCGCCACGACCCCGCCGCGCCGCAGACCCTCCGCGAGACCGACCGCTTCACCGTCATGAGCCTCGACCTCCAGCCCGACGCCGACCTCGACGGCCAGTCCGGGGAGGGCGACGCCCCCGCGCTCGCGGCGGACTGGGACAGGGAATGGCTCATCCCCTCGAACACCAACGTCTGGTATCCCGTGAAAGTCTTCAACGACGTGGCGCTCCCCGGCGTATACAGCGTCGCCGTCACCGGCTCCTCAAACGTCACCGCCCGGTACGGCGGCGTCCTCACGCGCGGCGGCGAGACCAACGCGGTCCCGTTCCCCTCCGGTCCCACCGAGGAGACCGTCGAGGTTCAGGCCGGGGGCCCCGGCTCCGCCACGCTCACCGTCTCGTTCAGGGGGTCGGGCGCGCTGACGAACTACGCCTGCGAGACCTCCGTGGACATCACGGCGTGGAATTTCCGCATCGTTCCGGACTATGACCGCGACGGCGTCATCGGGACCCCCGATTTCGCCTCGCTCCGCTCGAACGCCGTCTTCCGCGTCTGGATAAACGACGACGGCGACACCGGCGACACGGCGGAGGCGGGCGGCACGGACGCCCCGGGGCAGGTCCCGCCGGACTGCGGCGACAGCGTCGTGAACGGGCGGCGCGACCTGCTCGATTTCTTCCCCGTGCTGATCGATGTGGACGGCGCGTTCGGCCACATCGGGGACGACGCCACCCTCCGCCTCCTGCAGGAGGATTCCGCCCTGCGCGGCGTGGTCACCCCGCTCGACGCGGCCACGGCGGGGGATTACCTGAGGCAGGACGGCGGCGGGTACGGCGCGGACGGGAACGCGCCGTCCCATGCCGCGCCGTCCGCGCTGATATCCCCGTCGGGCACGGCGCTCCCCGCCGCCTTCGTCAACCGCCTCAGGCAGGACGGGCGGGGCGTCATCCTCGTCGAGGGCAGGGCGGACAGTACCGGGCCGCTGGTCCTCGAAGCCGTCAGGGGCGGCACCGTCGTCGCCCGCGCGGAGCTGCCCATGCGGGTCGCTCCCGTGGAGCAGATGTACGATCGGACCAACCTGCGCGGCGGCGGCGCGGCTGTCGTTACGCCGGGCGGCGCAATGCCGCCGGACAGCGGCAAGAACGTCATCTTCCTCCACGGGTTCAACGTCACGCCGGAACAGGCGCGGGCGTGGAACGCCGAGATGTTCAAGCGGCTCTGGCAGTCCGGCTCCAACGCCCGTTTCCACGGCGTGACGTGGAAGGGCGACGACGGGCTGATATCCGGTTTCCATTACCACGAGAATGTTTTCAACGCCTTTATGGCCGCGCCGCACCTCGCCGATTATGCCAACGGGTTGTCGGGGCAGAAGACCGTCATGGCGCACAGCCTCGGGAACATGGTTGTCTCCTCCGCCATCGCCGACCACGGCATGTCCGTGGACACGTACTTCATGCTCAACGCCGCCGTCCCCGCCGAGGCGTATGACCCCGCGTTGTGGGACACAACGGTTTCCGCCAATAACATGGTGCATGAAGATTGGTCTGATTACCTGCCCAGAACGTGGTCCGCCCTCTATCATCAGGTGTTCGACCCTGACATTGTGTTCGGGGATGACGACCGTTATTCTCTCACATGGAAGGGGCGTTTTACTGATTGCCTGCCCGGCCTCTACAACTATTATTCGTCAGGAGATGAAGTCTTCGAGCGGTACGGCGGAACCCCCGATCCTGAAGAGGGTGTTACCTTTAATCTCGGTCTTCCGGTTGTGACGGGGACGGAGCGCTACTCATGGCAAAAACAGGAACTGTACAAAGGGCGCGACGGGATGGGCGAATGGGCTGGCCTTTTCGGCACCGATACTGCGGGATGGGGTTTTGAGCTGGTCTCGCAGATGGGCGAAACCCCACACCCGGTCTATACCGCCGCCGAAGCGAACGCTTTTTCGGAAACGGAACTCGCCGATCCCCTTTACGTCAGTTTCCGGCGTGCCCCCGCCTACATGTTTGCAAACCCAATCACGGCGGCAGACCGATTCGCGCTTCTCGCTAAGGCGATTCCCGCCCTCTCCGGCGCGACAGGGAACAGCGCGGTCTCGATTCCAGACCCAAACAGTATGCCAAGAAATTGGGATATGAACGCCGTTTTTCATTCCGCTGCTTGGCCTCGAACGCAAGGCGATTACGGGACACGGTGGCTTCACAGCGACATAAAAAACATCGCGTATTTTTACATCGCGTCTCTGTTTGACGATATTGCACAGAAAGGGGAACTGAAATGAACAGGCGATCAGTTATCGTCACGGTTCTTGTGCTGGTGGGAATAACCTTCCTAGTTGTTCGCACCCAAACGGCAAAACGCGCTGCCGTGCTGGAACACGCCGACCGCCTACCGGAAAGAACATCCGTCGTGCCGACCGTTGCTTCGAATGAAAAAACAGCGACGCAGCGGAGCGGGGAAAGCGTCCACCCGTTTTGCGCCCCCGGCTCGACCGTCTATCTGACGCAGGCCCAGCAGGAATACAAACTCGGTGAACGGGGGCATAACACGCCGGACGTCAAGGATGCAAAAAAGAACGGAGCCAACGCAAAGGTCACGCTCCGGGTTGTGGACTCGCGGGGGAACCCCGTGCCGGATGCCAACGTCCAAGTCGCCTTTTTCCATCGCGGCTCATACCCTGTCAACGGGAAAACCGATGAGAACGGGTTTTTCACGGCGGAACACATGTCCGGAGCCGATGTTCACTTCCACGCCTCGAAGGAAGGCTACTACAGAACCTACCGCAATTATTGGTTTTATCGCGAAGGAACACCTTGCGCAAAAGATGGCAAGTGGATGCCGTGGAACCCGACGCTGGAGGTTGTGCTGAAGGAGAAGCGGGCTCCGACTCGTTTATTTGAAAAAACGGTTGACATTGAATTGCCCATGCGGGGAAAGCGATATGGCTTCGATTTCGCAGTTGGTGAATTGGTTGAGCCTGATGGGAAAGGGGAAAACGCTGACATTTGGTTGCTCTGTGACGGGAATATGAGTTATCCCCCAACCCAGAATTTCACAAATGAACTTACAATAAGCGCGAGTCAACCCTTTGCGGGCTTTGTTCTCCGGCGGAAAGACATGTGGAGCGAAATGGCCGTGGATTATGAGGCTCCCGTGGACGGATATTCTCACCAGTTTCTTCTCACCATTAAACGATCAACCGATAAGATCTTTGAAAATATCGAACTGGGCCCTGACGAATATTTGATTTTTAGGACACGGACAAAAATACGAGCAGAAGACCAGATTTGCGCGAATTATGGGATGATTTATGGGCCGATTCATTATGGTGTTAAATCAAATGACCGCGAAGGTGCTCGTGTTATTCTTCACTATTTCTTCAATGCAACAGTCAACGATATGAATCTTGAATCAGAGCCAGAGGATCCTAAAACCAGAAGAAGGTTTTAAAATGGACAAGCGGCATATCGTGGTCATTGCGGGTCTGCTATTGGTGGCAGGCGGTCTTCTGCTTATTTGCATCTGGATGGCTAGGCCATCTACGCCGGAACACGCCGAACGCTTGCGGAAAAGCGTCTCCCGCGCACGCCGTGGCTTTGGATGAAAAAACGGACGCGCGCCCGAACGAGGAAAACATCCCCCCGTTTTGCTGTCCCCGGCTCGACCATCTATCTGACGCAGGCCCAACAGCATCTCATACCTCGTCGATGGTAAGCGAATGTGTTCTTCGCCACGGGGCACGTGTCTGGGACTGATTCCATTACATTTTCTCGCTCATGGCTTGCCGCCGAGCGTGTCCCACATTTATCCGATCGTCTCATCCATCACGGCCATCTCCGACAAACGCAGAAGATCACGCAACGCCTCATTCGAAAACTCCGTCAAGAAGGCTTCGCCGCTTGCGACGATCTCATTGGCGAGTCCCGTCTTATGCTCGATCAGGGCATCGATACGATCCTCAAGCGTTCCGCCGCAAATGAACTTGTGAACCATGACGTTCTTTGACTGCCCGATACGGAACGCGCGGTCTGTCGCCTGATCCTCAACAGCCGGATTCCACCATCGGTCATAGTGGAACACATGGCTCGCGCGCGTCAGGTTCAAGCCTGTTCCGCCAGCTTTCAGCGAAAGAACAAATGCCGTCGGCTGAGTCGACTCCTGAAATGCCTGAACCATCCGGTCCCGCTCTTTTCTCGGCACCCCTCCGTGAAGAAAAGGCACATCACACGCGAACGTATGACACAGGTGGCGCTTTAACAACGTCCCCATCTCGGCATACTGCGTGAAGACCAGCGCGCTTTCATTACGCGCAAACACCTCTTCCAGCATCTCCTCAAGCCGGATCAGCTTCCCCGACCGGTTCGCCAGCCCCCCTTTTTCACCAAGATAGTTCTCGGGATGGTTGCACACCTGTTTGAGCCGGGTCAACACCGCAAGTATCAGGCCGCGTCGGGAAATGCCCGCCGCCTGCTCCACCTCCCGATGAAACGAATCCAGAACCTCCTCGTACAGGCTCGCCTGCTCGCGCGTCAACGGACAGTAGACCTTGCTTTCGCTCTTTTCCGGAAGGTCGGAAATAATCTGCTTGTCGGTTTTCAAACGCCTCAGGATAAAAGGCGCCGTGACGCGCCGCAACCGGACACGCGCCCCCGGATCTGTCCCCGACTGGATCGGACGGAAAAACCGCTCCCTGAACACGGAGCGCCGTCCCAGAAGCCCGGGATTGAGAAAATCCATGATCGACCACATGTCGCCCACGTGATTCTCCATCGGCGTGCCGGTCAGGGCGATCCGATAGTCGGCCGCCAGCGCGCGCGCGGCCTGCGCCTGATGCGTGTCGGGGTTCTTGATGTTCTGCGCCTCATCAAGGACGATACCGGCCCACGCGACTTTCCGAAGATCGGAATAGTCTCGGTAAAGCAGATGGTAGCTCGTGACCACCACATCCACTCTTTTTGCCTCGTCCAAAAAGGCGTCGCCATGCCACCTTTGCGCACCGTGGTGGAGCAGACACGTCAGCTCTGGCGCGAACCTTCGCGTCTCACGAAGCCAGTTGCCGAGCACAGACATCGGCCCCACCAAAAGCACGGGGCGCTTTTCGCCCTTCGCCTTTTCGTGCAAAAGAAAGGCCAGCGTCTGGATCGTTTTCCCGAGGCCCATATCATCGGCCAGACACGCGCCGAAACCCCATTTGCGGAGGAAGGCCAGCCAACTGAAGCCGCGCTCCTGATAGGGCCGCAATTCTCCGCAGAATTTCTCGGGGCAAGGTAACACCTCGAAGGGTTGCTCGCCGCTGATCTTTTTGAGGAACGGATCAAGCCAACCGCGACAACAGACCTTCTTGACCTCCAGCCCGTAGTGGCTCTCGGTTGTCCCGAGCAGAAGCCGCACAACATCCATCGCCGACTGCGACTCGCCGTTCTTCCGTTTCCAGATGCGAAGCGCCTCCTGAAGCTGCGGCACGTCCACCCGAAGCCATTGGCCGCGAAAATAAACCAAGGGGCTTTCAGCCTGCAACAGCATTTCGAGTTCATGGGCCGTAATCGGCTCTCCGTTCAGCGTCACCCGCCAATTGACCGCGACCTTTTCATCCAGCGAACAGGCCGCGCCCTCATCCGCCGACCGGGATGACACCTCCGCCTCCAACGAGACCCCTTGAACCGCCCCGTGATTCCACCATGGCGGCAACGAAACCGTATAGCCGGAAGCCTCCAATAACACGGCATACGATTTCATAAACGCATGCGCCTCTTCCGTTGAAAGCACACACCCGAGGCTGCCGTCAACACACTCCGCACGCGAAAGCGGCGCGAACAGCGTTGCGGCCTGCCCGAGGGCGGTCAACTGATGTTCATCCAGCCGCATTTCCACCGCTTGTCTCTGCCCGTCCGATTCACAAGACGCCTCCGTCGTTTGCTTTGGCTCTTCTGCCAAGACGCGAAGCGTCCACGCAGCCTCCGAACCTTGAGGCTCCTCAAGGAGGAACCGCAACGTTTCATTCTTTGCGGACCCTCCGTCAACAGGACGGCTCCAGCGGCAGACCGCCTGCCTCAACGCCGCTAAATCGTCCGCCGAGTCCCAGCGGATGGTCCTCCGCTCACCCCGCAAAGCGGCAAACCATGCGTCATGAGCGCAATAATATTTCCCCTTCTCCGCATGCGCACGCGAAAGGGTCGTCGCCACGCTGCACCGGACCAACTGATCCGTCATCTCCAACAGAATCTGCCCGGCAAAAAAACCGGAGGCGCCACAAAAGATCGACGGAGGCAGTCTCGCGGCCAACGCTGAAAAACGCGCCCGCTCTACACCGTCAATCACCGGACGCCAGTATGCCTGATATTCCCCCTCCCCCGTGTCACACAGATCCGGAAGAAATTTTCCGCGCGCCACCAATGCGCCCACATACCGGAATGTTTCCGCGCAAGCGAGCAGATCCTCACCCGCAAAAAAGCCATCCGACAGGCGTTTCTCGCCACAAGCGCCGAGAAGGGAGAACGCCTGCCGCCACGTCAACTCAATCGCGTCGATCCGCCAAGGGAGCAGAACGAGCTCCGCATCGGCTAAACGCCCATCACCGTCGCCCCCTAAAAATTCCTTCGATGGAACGGGGATTTTCTTGCCGTCAGATATCTTTGTCGGAAGGAAAATCTCTACGGAGACCGCCGGCAGCTCCGACTCCGTTTCCCACAGAAGCCCCTTGATCTGCCGCCTTAAATGATCTGCCCCTGCATTGAAGGGTGATTCGCAATCCGTTTCCGACAGAGCACACGTCAAAAGACTTCTTTGGGGAGCCTCATTTTCGCCCCAAAAAAGAAAGCCGTTACCGCGCCAGCTTGTGTGCAGGATGGTCATTACCGACCTCTCATTATACGTCCTGCACAGAGCTAAAAACAATCGTTAAGCACACATGTTCAGAACATTACCACCCCTGCGGCAATGCGGGACGATTGGGATTGGGCGGCGCATTGGGCGCACGATCTTCTCGTTCGCGACGCACGTTCCGCTCCTGCATACGCCTTTTCGCCTCCGAAGCGATCAGTTCGTTTACCTTCTTGCGCTGCTCATCCGTCAGGTTGTCGCGGATGGCCACAAGCATCTGGGTGCTCAATTTGGCCTGCTCTGTCCGCAGCTTGCCGATCTTCTCGATGATACCGAAGACCTCGTCGAGTTTCGCGCCCTTTTCCTCGAGCACTTTCTTGGCGACCTCGGCCTGTTCAAGAGCCGCCTTATTAATCGCTTCGTCTAAAACGCCAAACTCCTCTTCGAGTTTCTCAAGCTCTGCTTTTAATTTTTCAGCCTGCGCCCCTGTTATGCCGACATCTTCCATGACCTCTTTTGTCAGGACACGCCGCCCGACCCAGTTCCCATAGTTGAGCGATCGCGAGGCCCTCGGCCCCATCTCGCCTCGGTCATTTGGCCGCTGCCCGAAAACTGTTGCCGCTAAAAGGCTGAAAAAAACGACCATCGCTCTGTTGTTCATTTATCCACTCCTAACTACACAAGTCACTGACTCTTCTTAATTGGTTCTAACGCGACGATCCTTCATTTATTGCCCTTGTTTATAATTTTCAATGCCTCGGGTTCTCGTGGTAAAAAGCTTTCTCTTTTTTGTGGCACCTTTTTTTCAGCACGCGGATTCATTTTGAGTGCAAAATACCATTTGCAACGCGCTTTTCCCTTCAAGCCTCATGTGCCATCTCGATTTCACGGGCCACAATAATTATCGTAAAATGTTCATCACAAACACTTTAAAATTTTTAATTTTTCTGTTTACACGCTTACAGAAAATCAACATTTCAAGCGCCTCTGTCAATAACTCGAAACGGTATTCTTCCAATCGCCGTGTTGGTCACATTAAAATGCGCCGTAACTGCTTTGATTATCGACGGTTATCATCCGAAACACAGCCTGTTCATAACCTGTTTACCGATTGATTATTTTTTCCCCTTGAACCCCCGATTTAAATATGGTTCAACTGTACTGCTTACCCGTGCTATTTTTACGACCTGTTTTTTGTGTGTTTTATGAATACCCCTGATTTGTGGACGAGAGCGTGCTCGCACTTGAAAAGTGTCCTGAACACGGATGTGTACACGCGCTGGATAGAGATTATCCGCCCCTTATCGCTTCAAGACAACCGGTTCTTGTTGCATGTCGATAACGAATTTTGCCAGAACTGGATCGAAGACAATTATCGGGACTATATCCTTGATGCGTTGCGTTCCGCTGGTGCACCGGGTGATATTTCCCTTAAGTTTGTCGTCGAGTCATTTGATGCCACAACCGATGTCGTTGAGCACAAGCCCGAACCCAAACCTGGCCAAAACCATAAGCGTCGGCCGAGGCAGAATGGACACGCAAATTCCAGTCCCTTAAATCCAAATTTTACGTTTGAAAACTTTGTAACCGGTCCCTCGAACAGTTTCGCACATGCCGCCGCCTTGGGTGTATCGCAATCTCCCGGACGCGCCTACAATCCTCTTTTCATTTACGGTCAGACCGGTATCGGTAAAACGCATCTGATGCAGGCCGTCGGCCACCGTGTGCTTCAATCACCGGGCACCAGCGTAAGTTACGTTTCGTCCGAGACCTTGCTCAATGATTACGTTGAGTCGATCAAAAACCGGACGACGATGGAGTTCCGCAACAAATACCGGAATACCGACGTCCTGCTGGTAGACGACATCCAGTTCTTGGCCGGTAAGGACAGTTTGCAGGAAGAGTTTTTCCATACTTTCAACGTCCTTTACGACGCGCATAAGCAAATCATTATGACCAGTGATTTGCCACCCCGCGAGCTTTCGGGTCTTGAACCCCGCCTTGTGTCGCGTTTTGAGTGGGGACTTGTCACCGAAATTGAATCCCCGGATTTTGAGACTCGCCTTGCCATTCTCCGTTACAAGCAGTCTCTCACAAAGGTCAAATTGGCGGACGACCTTTTGACGTTCATTGCTGACAATCTCAAATCGAATGTTAGAAGTCTTGAAGGTGCCCTAACACGTGCTGTCTCGTTTGCCTCTTTGAACAATCAGGCTCCATTGACTCTTGATCTGTTGAGGAACCTGCTGAAAGACCAATTAAACGACGAACGCCAGAAAGATCTTTCCTTTGATGACATCCAACGGATGGTTGCCGACTATTTCGATCTTCGAATGACGGACATGTCCAGCAAGCGACGTCCCCGGTCTGTTTCAGCACCGCGACAGATCGCCATGTTTCTTTGCCGTAAACTTACGCGTTCGTCCTTGCCGGAAATAGCGAACTCTTTCGGCAAGACACACGCCACGGTTGTCCACGCCTGCAAGACGATTCAAGACCGTATTCAGGTTGAAGATGATCTCCGTTCATCGATCCGTGAAATCACCCGAAAACTTGGTCGTGACCCTATCTCATTTCAACTGTAAGCGCTTTCATAACCTGTTGATATCCTTATGACACCCCGTGCACAAATTTTTAGGAACCTGCCTCTTATGAACAGTCCGTTTTTATTTTCACTTTTTATCATACTGATTCTTCCACTTATCAACACGTTGTGTGTTCATGTTTTAAACTCGTATCATACTCATAACAAACAAGTTACTTCAATATTTACACCTTTTTTAGTCCCTAGTGTTACAACTAATCATACTTTACTTTAATACCCGTAATCGTCTAAACTCACGAACCATTATTCGTAAAGGAGTCCTTAAATGAAGTTCACTATCCTCCGGTCAAAATTCTTTGATGCGTTGCAAACGGTTCAGAATGTTGTGACCGCAAAAGGGACTTTACAGATTCTTCAGAATGCGTTGATCCACGCGGATGGAAACCAGCTCTGCATCACCACCACCGATCTGGACATATCAGAGCGGTGCTTTGTGGAGTGCGAGATCGAGGAAGCTGGAAGCACGACGTTGCCGATCAGGCGGTTGTCGAGCATGATCCGCGAACTGGCTGAAGGAAAAATTACGGTTGAAGTGAACGAAGACGATGTGGCGATGCTTCAATGCGGATCGACGGTATTTAAGATCATCGGCATGCCGACACGCGATTTTCCGCCTGTCCCGTTGACCGAAGGAAAATTTTGCTATCGCATCGAGCAGGAAAAATTCCGGGAGATGCTCAGAAAAACGTGCTATGCCGTGTCTCAGGATGAAACCAGACGCGTGTTGAACGGGGTGCTCCTCGCCTTCAAAGACAACAAGCTGACGATGGTTGCCACAGACGGAAGAAGGTTGGCTTTGGTTGAGCAGGAAATCGAGCTTTCTCCAGAAGCCGAGAATGAAATGATTCTTCCGACAAAGGCCGTCAGCGAACTGCTGCGCATTATCGGCGGCGATGGAGACCTGAAAATTTATGCTCAAAAGAATCAGGTCGTTTTCGAATTGGGAACAACCACGCTTAGCAGCAAGTTGATCGACGGTGTGTATCCCAATTACAGGCAGGTCATTCCCGGCGTTTGCGATGAGCGCGTGGTCATCGAGAGGGAGGCACTGCTGGCAGCGTTGCGGCGCGTTTCAGTTGTGACCACAGACAAGTCCAATGCGACAAAGCTGACGTTTGCGGCGAATCAGGTGACGATCACAACGACGACGCCGGATGTCGGCGAAGGGCGCGATACCGTTCCCGTCAAATATGCGGGTAAAGAGATTTCCATCACCTTTAATCCCGAATACGTGATGGACCCTCTTAAGAACATCGACGATGACGAAGTTTTTCTTGAGCTGAATGACGGCCACAGCCCGGCGTTGCTGAAGTGCAACATTCCGTTCCTTTATGTGTTGATGCCGTTGAGAATTAACTGAAAAAACCGGAAATCGGGATTGCTTTCATGGGACAGATTCCGCTATCCTTGAAATCCGTTTTTTGAGAAAAGTTTAGTGCCTCATGGTGTAACGGTAGCACAGCAGACTCTGGATCTGCTTGTTTAGGTTCAAATCCTAATGAGGCAACCATTTTGAGACCCTTAAAACCAAGGAGATACGGTTTTTTGGGTCTTTCTTTTTTCCGAACTTTTGCGAAACCTTGAGGGTATCCCGATGACCGATAATCATGAAGAAAATGATCTGAATGCAGGGTCGTTATCACGGCTTGTCGAAGAGCTTTCCATTACACCACGCCAGATTTCGGCAGTGGCGCGGCTTTTGGCTGAAGGAAACACGATCCCGTTCATTGCGCGTTACCGCAAAGAGGCGCATGGAAATCTTGATGAAGTGCAAATATCACGAATCCAAGAAAGGATGTGTTATTACAAAGAACTCGAAGATCGGCGGACGGTGGTTCTCAAATCAATTGAGGAACAGGGAAAACTGAGTTCCGAGTTGAAGGAGAAAATCTTTGTGTGCACGACAAAAACAGCGCTGGAAGATCTCTACCTCCCCTACAAGCCGAAGCGCCGGACACGCGCGATGATTGCCCGCGAAAAAGGACTTGAACCGCTTGCTGCGCACATTTTAGCTCAAGGAAGCGAAGACCCGTGCGAGATCGCTCGTGCGTATATTTGTGAAGAGAAAGGTGTTCCCGACATCGAGACGGCACTTGCCGGTGCGCGCGATATCGTGGCGGAAGTCATTTCGGAAAACGCGGATGTCCGCGGCATGGTTAGGCAGAAATTTTCATCAGAAGGTCTGGTGGTCTCCGAAGTCATGGAGCCAAGACCGTCGGAACCGACTAAATTCGAGCAGTATTATGATTTTAAGGAAAAAGTCTCGGTTATTCCGTCTCACCGGTTTTTAGCGATTCGGCGTGGGCAGACAGAGGGTGTGTTGCGCGTGCGCTTGACGTGCGCGTCCGAAGGGATACTCGCAAAGATCGCCGACATGTACGGGATGAATGAGCGTTCCCCGTTCGCTGTGCCGTTGAAAGAGGCGATTGAGGACGGATACAAGCGCCTGATTGCTCCCAGCGTTGAAATTGACGTTCTGGTTGAAGTCAAAATGAAATCAGACCGGGCGGCGGTTGAGGTGTTCGCCGAAAATCTCAGGAACCTTTTGCTGCAGGCTCCGCTGGGAGAGAAGAAAATCATCGGAATTGATCCCGGTCTTCGTACCGGGTGCAAGTGCGTTGCGCTCGATGAGACGGGAAAATTTCTCGATACCTGCACGATTTATCCCTCGCAGGGAGAGCGCAGGGAAATTGAGGCGAAGGTCGATGTCTGCAAACTGGTGTCGAAGCATAGGCCTTACGCGATTGCCGTTGGAAATGGGACCGGAGGGCGGGAAACCGAATCGTTTGTGCGGAATGTGCTGAAAGAAGCGGGCGTCAAAGACGTCATCGTTATTTCTGTGAATGAGGCAGGGGCTTCGGTCTACAGCGCGTCAGAGGTTGCTCGCGAGGAGTTTCCGGAGCTTGATCTGACGATACGTGGCGCGATCTCAATTGGACGGCGGCTGCAGGATCCGCTAGCCGAATTGGTGAAAATTGATCCCAAGGCAATCGGTGTGGGACAGTACCAGCATGATGTCCATCAATCGCTGCTGGTTGACAAACTCGACGAGGTGGTCGTCAGTTGCGTGAACCATGTCGGTGTCGATCTGAACACGGCGAGTGCGCCGCTGTTGACCCGCGTGTCGGGCATCGGAGGCACGATGGCAAAGAAAATCGTGACCTACCGAAACGAGCATGGGGCGTTTAAGAGCCGCAGGCAATTGAGCAAGGTCCCGGGATTGGGGCCGAAGACGTTTGAACAGGCGGCGGGTTTTCTGCGCATTCGTGGCGCGGAGCATCCGTTGGACGCGTCGGCGGTGCATCCGGAGCGCTATGCGTTGGTTGAACAGATGGCGAAGGATCTCGGCGTTGAGCTTTCGGCTCTGATCGGGCACCCCGAACTGGTCGATAAAATCGCGGTGGCAAAATATGTGTCAGATGCGGTTGGCGAGCCGACGTTGCGCGACATCATCGCAGAATTGAAGAAACCGGGGCGTGATCCGCGCGCGACATTTGAGAAACCGGCTTTCAGGGACGATGTGACCGAATTCTCGCATGTCAAAGAGGGTATGGTTCTTGAAGGAATCGTTACCAATGTGACGGCCTTTGGGGCCTTTGTGGATATCGGGGTGCATCAGGACGGGCTGGTGCATGTTTCCGAGCTTTCAGACCGTTTTATTCGCGATCCGGCCGAGGTGGTCAAGACTGGTGACAAGCTGAAGGTCCGCGTCCTGAGCGTGGATACCGCCCGCCGCCGCATCGCCTTGAGCGCGAAAACACCCTCCTCGCCTCGTTGTCCGCCGCCCGCCGCTTCGGTGGTTGGCACACGGGGGGGTGTTCAGCGGGCCGCACAGGGAGGCCGTGAGGGCCATCACGCGGCACGGCCTTCGCGGGGAAATGATTTTTCATGCAACCCGTTTGCCGGTTTATAAAACGGAAACGCATTGGCACCGAAAAGGAGCGCGGACATGGATTCGGGTGAGTTGCGCCAAGGCAAGCAGGACGCCGCAGCGGAAGGGGACGCCCCCATTGCCGCGATAGCGACCGCTACAGGCGCGGCGGGGGTTTGCGTCATCCGTGTGTCTGGGGCAGGTGCGTTAGCGGTCGGAGATCGACTGGTGCCGCACGCAAAGCAGAAACCGTCGCAGAGGGCGGGTGGCACATTTTTTCATGCGCGTGTTTATCATCCGCTTTCGGGGGTGTCCCTTGATGATGCGGTGATTCTGGTCTACCGGGCCCCGCACAGTTACACCGGCGAGGAGACGGTCGAGATTCAGGGGCACGGCGGCGTGTTGCCTTCGCGGAGGCTTCTCGATGCGGCGCTGGCTGCCGGAGCGCGATTGGCCGAGCCGGGCGAGTTTACGCGCCGCGCGTTTCTGAACGGCCGCATGGACCTCACGCAGGCGGAGGCCGTGTGCGATTTTATCCAGTCAAAGACCGAGCGTGCGGCGCATGTGGCGCGCGCCCAGTTGGACGGTGCATTGGGAAATTGTATTCTTCAGTTGTACGAGAAGGCTCTTTTCGTGTGTGCGGACATCGAGCATCTGTTGGATTTCGACGAGGGGGAACTGCCCGATGATTTTATCACGCGGGAGGCAGAGCGCGTGCGCAGCCTCGTTACCGATATTGAATGCGTGGCCGCATCTTGGAACGGGGGGCGTATTCTGCGGGAAGGCGCGTTGGTGGTCATCAGTGGTCGGCCTAACGCCGGTAAGTCATCGATGCTGAACGCCCTGTTGGGCTGTAACCGCGCGATTGTGCATGATGTGCCGGGGACGACCCGCGACATTATCGAGGAAGGCTACGAGTTGAATGGGATCCCGCTCCGGTTGGTCGACACGGCGGGTTTGCGGGAGACGGAGGACGTGGTGGAGAGGGAGGGTATTTCCCGGGCCCACGCCTTGATGTGCCAGGCGGATATAAATCTCCATCTAATTGACGGTTCCGCCGGCGACCGCGCGTATCCCGTTGCGGACATGTTGCGGGACGTCCCGTCGGCGCGGGTGATTATCTGCCATACAAAAAGCGATCTGGCGGTTATGCCGCCCCTGTCTGGATGCCCCCACTTGACTCAAATAACGCTCTCGGTGAAAACCGGGGAAGGGCTTGAGCGGTTGAAGCGGGAAATCGTAAGGCATCTGGGGGTTGAGTTTGAGGGCTATGAACAGCCGATTGTGTCGCTTCGCCAGTTTCACGAATTGCAAACGGCGATATGCGAGGGCCGTTCGGCCGCCACGCTGCTGTCGGGGGGCTCGCAGCAGTTGGTCTTGGCCGTCGGCTGTCTGCGCGGCGCATCGGAGGCGCTGGGACGTATTGTGGGGCGCGTCTATTCCGATGATCTTCTCGACGCGGTCTTCAGTCGATTCTGTGTCGGAAAATGAAAAAAAGCCTTAAAAAAGGGCTGTTTATAACTCGTTGATAAGTGTTGATCGAATTTTGTTGCTACGTGGGCACACGGTTCCCTAATAATGCCGCAAAACGTTGCATACAAATAACTTATAACGTGTGGCGGGTCTTAAATAACCGATATTTTAGTATCGATTTAAAAATCTGAAGCCTGTGAATAGTTTTTTGGAAAGCACCGAAAGTTGGGAGAAATGCATGCCGCCCAATGTGGCCGAAGAGGCCTTCATTCCCGAGGTGGAAGTTCATCTGCCGCCGTTGTGTGTGCTGGGTCTGCGTGTGTGCGGCAGCGGATGGACATCGATTACTCCCCCACCCATCAGCCATCCAATCGGACTCTTTCGGATAAAGTGATCGCGGGTGAGATGGCCTTGAGTGGGGCGCAGTGGATGGGATGGGGGCTGTTGTTGCGGGGTGTTTAATCTGTTACACTTTTGCGGAATGAACACCGATGAAAACACATCATCTCGCACCCCCGCAAAACCGGAGATTTTGGTCGTTGGCGGCGGCCATGCCGGCGTGGAGGCCGCCTTGGTTGCGGCGCGGATGGGTTGCGAAACGATTTTGATCACCAGTCAGCGGGAGTCGCTCGCAAAGATGCCGTGTAACCCGTCGATCGGCGGGTTGGCCAAGTCCCACCTCGTGTATGAGCTGGATGTGCTTGGCGGCGAGATGGGCCTGTGTGCAGACGAGTGCGCGATCCAGTCGAAGACGCTGAACAGCAGCCGTGGCCCGGCCGTCCGTGCGACGCGGGCACAGTGCGATAAGCTCGCGTATGCCGCCAGAATGAGGCGGGTTGTCGAGGGATGCCCTTTGTTGACCATCCTCGAGGATGAGGTCTGCGACCTTGTGGTCGAAGACGGGCAGATCCGGGGCGTCCAGACGGGTCGGAACGGGAAGATTGATGCGAGGCGGGTGGTTTTGACCCCCGGCACGGCCCTTGCGGGGCGCATTCATGTGGGCAAGACGTGTGCTGCGGGGGGCGGAGACGGTCGCCCGTCGGCAGACGGCCTGTCTGAAGGCCTGCGCAGGGCAGGATTCGAGCTATTCCGCCTGAAGACCGGGACACCGCCCCGCATCAAGGCGGGAAGCGTCGATTGGGGCAAAACAACGATTCAGCCGGGCGATGAGCCCCCTCCGCGCTTCTCCGTGCGCCCCAGAATGTTCCACATGGAACAATCCGTGCGCGAAACGGGATGGTTCGGGGCGGACGGAGGGGAAGAATGTTCCACGTGGAACACGGTTGCCGCTTCGTCATCGCCTGTGCCGCAGGGGCAGGTGCCGTGCTGGTTGACGCACACCACGGCGGAAACACATCGGGTCATACGGGACAATCTGGCGCAAAGTGCGCTCTATGGAGGTTCGATTGTCGGTACGGGCGTCCGGTATTGCCCCTCGATCGAGGACAAAGTGGTCAAATTTACGGGCGCGGAGCGGCACCATGTGTTTCTTGAGCCGGAAGGACGCGGCTCGGACTGGATTTATCCGAACGGGTTGTCGAACAGTCTGCCGAAGGATGTGCAGGAGCGCATGGTGCGGAGCGTTCCGGGGCTTGAGTGCGCGGAGTTTTATGCATATGCGTATGCGATCGAGTATGACAGTATCGATGCGCGTGAGTTGCGGCACACGTTGGAGAGCAAGCGGGTCGCAGGGCTTTACTTCGCCGGTCAGGTGAATGGCACGACGGGATATGAGGAAGCTGCCGCGCAGGGCTTTATGGCGGGTGCTAACGCGGCGCTGGCGGTTCAGGGGCGCGAGCCGTTGACATTGAGTCGGCAGGAAGCGTATATCGGCGTCATGATCGATGATCTTGTGACGAAGGGTACGAACGAGCCGTATCGGATGTTCACGTCGCGTGCGGAGCGTCGGCTGATTCTGCGGCAGGATAACGCGCGGTATCGGTTGGCGGAACAGTCCGAATATTTGGGCGTGTCGCCGCCGGCCTGCCGCGAGCAGACGCGGGTGTTTGCTGGTTTGGTTGCGGAGGAGCTTGATCGGCTTGGGCGTGTCCGTGACCGGGGTGTGCCGTTGGTGACGCTGTTGGCGCGTCCTGATGTGGCATATGCCGATTTGCCGATGCGGGCGGAAGGTGTGTTACCGCCGGACGTGATCGAGCAGGTCGAGATCCGCGTCAAGTATGAGGGGTATATCGCTCAAGAAGAGCGTGCGGCGTTGAGGGCGAAGTCCTCCGAGAGTGTTGCGATTCCGGCGTGGGTTGAGTACTGGGGAATTCCGTCGTTACGGTATGAGTGCCGGGAAAAACTGTCAAAGGTGCGTCCGGCTAATCTGGGGCAGGCGGCCCGTATCCCCGGGGTCAATCCGTCGGACATCGCGGTGCTGAGTCTGATCATCAAGCGGGGACACCTTTAGGTGTATTTGACATTATGCGACGCAATGTGAGCCTGTAAAGCGCGTGAGCCGGTTCGGTCTCGCGGACGATGAGGATCAAGGAATGCGGATGCGGTAGAAGGAGGCGTCAGCGGCGGGGGAGATTCCCAGCGTGTTGGTGACGGAGGTGGGGGGCAGGTTGGTGAAGACCGTCTGCCACGGGCCAGCGGGGGAGGCGGCTTTTTCGAGGTATTGCGTGCGGCTGCTGCCGCCGACCCAGATGACGGAGGGGGTGTCGCCGAGGGGGCGGAGGGCGGTCATCCGGAGGAGGGATGCGGGGTCGGTGGGGTCGGTGTCGGCGAGCCACTCCTGCCACGTGGGCATGCCGTCGTTGTCGGCGTCCGCGGAGGCGGCGGCCTCGAAGTTTTCAGTCCAGCCGTGGGCGGCGAGCCAGAACTCGGGGACGCCGTGGGTGGGGGTGAGGTTGGGGAGGAAGGAGGCGGCGAGGGCTTTTGGGGCGGTCATCACGAGGCTGATTCGGTTGCCGTCGAAGGTTGCGCCGGAGGTGTCTCCAGACCAGACATCAAGTTGGTAATACGTTGATGGATAGGCTGTTATGGATGATGTTTCGCCTGCCACATACCAATTTGTTGTGGGGGAGACGGTGCCGTTGCCGAGGGATTGGGCGGACAAGCGGAAAGCGTAGTGCCAGAACCAGGTGAGGGTGGCGTTGTTGGTGAGGGTGAAGCTCATTTGGAGGGTGGTGCCGGAGGCAGGGCTGTGGTTGCCGGAGAGGGTCCAGCCCGCGCACTGCTGGCGGATGCCGTAGCCGAGGTCGACGGGGGAGACGACCGAGGCGTTGACGACGGTGCCGTGGGGGAGGGCGTAGGTGCCGTTGGCGGGCGTGGCGGAGCTGTAGGGGCTGCTGACGGTCAATTCCCAGATGCGGTGGGTGAACCAGGCGGCGAGGGTCTGGTCTTCGGTGACGCCGGAGATGACGAGGGTCTTGGAGCGGGTGGCGTAGTCGTAGACGCCGGGGTAGGGGACGCCGTTGAGGATGATGCTGTAGAGGTAGGCGCCGGTGTCGGCCTGAAGGGTGACGGTGGCTTGGCTGCCGCGGAAGAGGAAGGTGCGGTCGGCAGAGGCGGTGCCGGGGCCGTGGGCGGAGAGGTGGAGGCGGTGGCCGCGCCGCGCGATGATGGGGATGAGGGGGGCGGCGGAGGGGTCGTTGCTGTCGATGCGGAGGCAGGCGGCGACCTCGTCGTCGAAGGCGAGCTGGGCGGGGTCGATGGTGAAGGCGAGGGGGACGGACCAGAGGTCGGGGAGGATTCCGCCCCACGCGCCGACGGGGATGAGCCAGGCGGGGGTCGGGAGATCGGCGGAGAGGGGGGTGACGTCGGCGATGTACCAGCCTTCGTCGGTGACGTAGAGGTCGGAGCCGAATTCGAAGCGGACGATCACGTCTTGTCCGGCGTAGGCGGAGAGGTCGAGCAGGAGGGTCTGCCAGCCGTCGCCGTCACCGGCGAGGCAGGGCTGGTCGGGAGGGAAGGGGGAGTCGGGGTTCGGGGTGATGAGGAAGGGGTAGCCGCTGGCGGGGGTGATGAGGGAGAAGGTGCTGCCTCCGTCGGTGGAGATGCGGATGACGGCGCCGTCCCAGTAGTAGTTGTCGAGGTTGTCGTAGTAGAGGCTGTCGATGTCGTATTCGGTTCTGATCCACTGGTGCCACATGAGGGCGCCTGCGGTGCCGACGCGGAATGGGGGGGTGTCGAGCATGGCGTGGCAGCCGTTGGGGTAGGCGCGGGTGAGGGGGTTGCCGCAGTACCAGACGCTGTTGCCGTTCCAGGTGCGGTTGGTGGTGACGCACCAGGCGTCGTTGACGCCGCTGTGTGACCAGCCGGTGTTGGTGGGGGAGAAGACGGACTGGGCGACGGCGAGGCGGGCAGTCCAGACGAGGTCGGGGCCGGCGAGGTTGGAGAGGGTGAGGGCGAGGTTGGTGGCGGCGTTGCTGAGTTCGAGGAGGGGGAGGCTTTGGGGGGTGAGGCTGAGCCACGGGGTTTCGTAGTCGCCGATGAGGCTGTAGACGGGGCTGGCGCTGGAGAATTCGGGGGCGTAGTAGCCGATGAGGTCGCCGGCGATGACGTAGTAGTCCACCCGTTTGGCGCCGTGTGAGGGGGGGAGGAGGGGGGCGGCGTAGGTGTCGCCGCTGACCCATGTCATGTCGGTGGTTTGCCAGATGGTGTCGCCGCTTTCGCGCCAGACGAGGGTGGCGTATTCGACGGTGAAGTTGTCGGTGATCGTGGCCTGAACCGTCCAGGGCGGGCGGGCGGTTTGGAAGGGGGCGAGCGGGGTTACGGTGATTTCGGGGGGCGTGGGCTGGCTTTCGGGGTCGTTGGGGTCGGTGTTGTCGAGGAATTCGGCGAGGTTGGTCCAGAGGTCGCCGTCGGGGTCGTCGTAGGGGGAGATGCCGCTGGTGGCGGAGCCGAAGTAGCGGATTTCCCACCAGTCGCTGAGGTCGTTTGCGTCGGAGTCCTGCCAGTAGGGGAGGTATCGGCCTTCGGCGAGGCGGGGGCGGGTCATGGGGATGCCGGCGGCGGGGTTGCGGGCGGCGGAGGTGGTGTCGGGCCAGCGGGCGCCGTCGACATACCAGCCGCAGAAGGCGTAGGGGGTGCTGCCGACGAAGCCGAGTTCGACGGCGGTTTCGGTCGAGGCGTTTGTGCCGGAGAGGAACCATGAGACGGTGGTGCCGAAAACCTGCTGCGTGTCGAGGAGGCGGTAGCGGTTGGTGAGGGCGAATTCGGCGTTCCAGATCCAGGTGAGGGAGCTGGCGTTGCTGATCGAGAGGGTGGCCTCGTTGGCGGGGCTGAAGGCGGGGATGTCGCCGGTGCCGGTCCAGCCCGCGCAGACGCGGCGCACGCCGTTGGAGAGCGGGATGACGGAGGGGGCCGAGACGGCGAACGGGAGGTTCATGATCTGGTGGCTGGTGCCGTAGGGCGGCGTGACGGTGCCGTAACGGGCGGGGGCGCCTTCGACGGTGAGGGAGACGGTGAGGTCGATGTAGACGGCGAGGGGCGCAGCGGGGCCTGCGGCGGGGAAGGTGACGGGGGCGGGATCGGCGTCGGCGTGGAGGTAGTAATGGATGTAGGTCGCGGGCGGTTGCGGGGGGATGGTGGCGGTGTAGGAGGTGCCGCCTTCCCAGACGGCCTCGACGTGTTGCCATGCGCCGGTGGGTGCGGCGGAGGTTCCGGCGGCCCAGTAGAGGCGGGCGGTGCCGTTGGTGTGGGGGAGGAGCGATTGGATCTGGAAGGGGACGGGGCAGGGGGAGGCGGCGCTCCAGGCGGTGACGGGGGCGGTGTGGACGATGACGGGCGGGGCTTCGACGGCACCGCGGACGTAGAGGGCGACGGCGCCGCCGTCGGTATAGGGGACGGCGTGTCCGATGACGTGGATCTGGTAGTCGCCTGCGGCGGCAGCGGTGAGGCGGATGGACTCGGAGGTGTTGACGCGGTCGGCGGAGGAGCCGTTGTTGGGGTGGTGGAGGGTGCCTCCGGGGGCGACGACGAGGAGGTCGAGGTCGTTGACGAGCGTGACGCCCGCGCCTGCGGTGGCAGGGTAGTCGAGCCAGACGAGGGCGATGTCGAGCGGGGCGCCGCCGGAGGTCACGGAGACGGTGAAGGTGTTGGTCTGGCCGGTGGCCGCGGGGATGCGGTCGAAGAGGCGCACCATGCGGTTGGTGGGGTGGACGGCCTCGGCGAGGTCGGGCTGGCCCCAGCCTTCGACGTTGTTGGGCGAGGCGGCGGGGATCTCGCGTGTGGCGCCGGTGCCGTATTGGCCGGGGGTGAGCGAGCGGGCTCCGCCGAGGAGCATGGCTTTGAGCAGGGCGGCGGAGGGGTTGGTGATGCCGCCGCGTTCGACGGCGTATTGGCGCATGAGGGCGGCGGCGCCTGCCGTGAGGGGGGTGGCCATGCTGGTGCCGCCCATGAAGCAGTAACGGCTGTTGCCGGAATAGGAGCCCCAGCCGCTGCCGCCGACGGAGGAGCGGGTGGAGATGACATCGGTACCGGGGGCGACGACGTCGGGTTTGACGCGGCCGTCTTGGGTGGGGCCGCGGCTGGAGAAGGCGGCCATGCCTTGACGGTAAGGAGAGGTGGTGGCGCTGTAGGAGATGTAGTCGGAGCGGATGGGGTTGGCGGGGAACCAGCTCGGCCACGCGCTGTACCAGGTTGATGAGGTGTAGCCGCCGGTGCCAGCGGGGCGGTCGTTTTCGGTGGCGCCGACGGTGACGATGTTCTTGGCGGAGGCGGGTGAGCCGACGGCGCCGGTGTCGACGATGCCGTCGCTGTTGCTGCTGTCGCGTCCGGCGTTGCCGGAGGCGAAGACGGCGAGGTGTTCGGGGTTGTCCCACGCGAAGAGGTCGGTGTCGCGGCAGTCGGTGTCGTAGTAACCGTAGGAGTCCCAGCCCCAGCTATCGGAGTGGATGCGCGCGCCGAGGTCGTAGCTTTCCTGATAGAAGGGGTAAAGGTTGAGGGGCAGGCCGGAGAACGAGCCGTTGGCGGCCATGACCGACTGGTGGACGAGTTCGGCTTCCCATGCGGTGCCGCGGAACTGGCCGCCGCTGGCGGAGCCGGAACCGAGGATGGAGCCTGCGGTGTGGGTGCCGTGGCCGTTGGGGTCGGAGGCGTCGTTCAGGCGGGCGCGTGCGATGAGGGCGCGGATGCGGCCCTGGAAGTCGGGGTGCATGGTGGCGAGGCTGCCGGTGTCGAGGCCGGTGTCGGCGTGGCCGACGACCTGCCCTTTGCCGGTGAGGCCCCACGTCTGCCACGCGGCGGCGCTGTTGAGGTGCGAGGGGATGGCGGCTTGGTCGTTGCGCTGGCGGATCTCGCCGCGTTCTTCGATCCACTGGACTTCGCCGAGGGCGGCGAGCGTGCGGACGGCGGAGAGGGGGATGAGGGCTTGGACCGAGCCCCAGCGCGAGTCGGCGGAGACGGCCTCGACGCTGCCGCCTGCGGCGCGGATGGCGTCGGCGGCGGTTTCGGCGTCTTGCGGGGCGAAGGTCTGGACGGCGGCGCGGACGCGGGTGGAGGGGGCGTGCGCGGCGAGGAGGGAGGAGAGGAAGGGTTGGATTTTGTCGGAAGGCAGGAACTCTTCGGCGGCGTGGACGGGGGCGAGGGCGGCGAGGGCTTTGAGGGCGTCCGAGGTGCATTCGGTGAGGACGGCGTTGTTGGGGAGGAACCCGCGCACGACCGCGCCCGCGTCGGTGAGGAGCTGCCGGGTTTCGGCGGAGACGGGGGTGTCGAACTGGACGACGAAGGGGGTGGTGCCGCGCGAGGTGGGGGTCTGTCGGCCGGAGGCGGACTCGGGGAGGGTGCGGGTCTCGGGGCAAAGGATCAGCCGGTTGGAGAGGATGATCTGTCGGTGGCGGGGGTGGGCGGGGTCGGTGGCGAAGCGCGGCGGCTCGAAGGCGCGGCGGAGTTCGGCGAGCTGGTCTTCCGAGAGGGCGGGAGAGGTCTTGCCGGCTGTGGCAGGCGCGGGTGAGGCGGCGGCAGGGGTGGCCTGCTGGACGGCAGGGGAGGGTGCGCCGGGCAGGGAGGGGAGACGCGAGAGCGAGGGCTTGGGCTGGGTGGCCACGCGCTCTTGAAGGTCGGCGTGGAGGTCGCCGCGCGGTTTATTGTCAGGGGAGGAGCGCGAAACGAACCAGATAAGAAGGGCGGCCAGAACAAGGCCCGCCCCCAAAAGGGAGAGGTGTTTTTTTTGCATAGGATGTGTGTGTTAGCTACTTGAAGAAAAGGATCATGCCCCCGGCGTCTTTGAAGTCGTCGAGGATGGTGCCTCCGGTGTCTTGGGTGCCGACGGTATAGACGGCGCGCAGAGGACATGGGTTTTGAAGCGCACGGTATTTGAAGGTCTGGTAGCCGTCGGCAAGTTGGGCCGTGGTGATGAGGGTCTCGCCTTCGTAGAGGCTGAGCGTGCCGGAGCCGGTGACCTCGAACGAGAGGTAGACGGTTTTGCCGAAGGGGATCTGCCACGGGGCGGTGAGGCTGACGGTGGCGAGCTGGTTGGTGCGCGCGGCGTGGCCGTCGAGGTAGACGGCGCTGCCGCCTGCGAGGCCGGGGGCCTCGGCGTGTGTGACGAAGGAGGTGATCTCGGTGACGGCGATGCCGCGCCCGTCGAGGGCGGCGGCGAACGCGGGGCGCCAGTTGTATTCGAAGGCGCCGAGGTCGATGCGGGCGTTCTGCATGCGGAGGTCGCCGGAGAGATCGGTTCCGAAACGGTTGTCCACGTAGGCGTGGTTGGCGCGGTCGATGCAGGGGGAGCCTTGCGCGAGGCGGTAGTCGCCTGCGTCGGCGTTGACGAAGAGCGGGGCGTCGGTGAAGGCGTTGACGTTGGTGATGGGGGTGACGGTGCCGCCGCTGAGGCAGGAGTCGAAGTGGCGCCCGCTGATGGAGGGGCGGGTGAGGATGCTGTTGTAGAACGCCATGTTGTCGCCGTCGCGGCCTTCGTTGTCGGCGAACGTGCAGTTGTAGGCCCAGCCGTAGCCTGCGGCGCTGCCGGTGGAGGAGCCGCCGGTGCGGTTGCGGGCGACGAGGCAATGGTGGGAATGGCTGCCGCGGAGGGCGGAGCTGTTGTTTTGGGCGTAGTTGTCGATGAAGACGGAGTGCTTGACGGTGCCCGCGTGGATGCCGCCGCCGCGCACGGAGGCGTTGTTGGTGAAGACGCAATCGAGAACCAGCGGCGTGTAGGTGTTCTCTGGGACGTAGACGCCGCCGCCGCGGTTGTTTTCGTTCTCGAGGTTTGCGCTGTCGGTGGCGCCGCCGGTGAGAGTGAAGCCTTGGAGAGTGCCTCGGCTCATGTACACGCAACGCACGGCGTCGGGGCCGCGGCCGTAGGGGTCGGCGGAACCGGTGTCGACGGCGCCTTGGATGACGGTGGTGGCGGCGCCGTCGCGGGAGCGCAGGGTGACGTTGTTGGTGATGACGACGCGGTTTAGCAGGTACCCCTGCGCCGACTTCTCTGTCGGCGTGACGGCTGTGCCCTCGTTATACAATCCCGGTGCGACCAAAATGGTGTCGTCGTCTGTGGCGGCGTCGACGGCCCCTTGGATCGTGCGTTTGGCCGTCTCCCAGGCAGTGCCGTCGCCGCTGTCGTCCGGGCGGATGGCATCCACATAGAGCGTGCCGGAGAAATGGGCCGTCAGGTTGATCGCAGCGTCGACGGCGCTGGAGAGGGTGATGGTGACGCCGGTGTTCGCGATCGGCACGCCGTTGGTCGAGAAGTGCAGGAGGGTGCGGCCGGGCCAAGGCGCGGCCTCGAAACTCTGCTGCGCGGGCAGGTCGGCTGAATAGAAGGTTCCTGCGGGTGAGATGGCGCCGCCGCCCGAGACCTGCGCCAACACACGGAGACCGCCAAGACCGCCCTCATAGGCGCCGCGGTCGATATTCGCGCCCTGGAGGCGTGGCTGGCCGGCATAGTCCAGACCCAGACGATTGGGACCGTAGGCGACGTTGCCGCTGTCGACGCACGGCGAGGCTTTGTGCAGTCGGAAATCACGCACCGATGGATCGATGAAGTACGGATCGGAGAAGATATTGCTGCCGCCGTTGTTGGGTGTCCGCAATGTGCCGCTCAGACAGGAGGAGTAGACCTTACGGTCATCGCTGGTTGAGGTATACGCATCGCCCGTCGGGTTGATGAGGATCGAGTTCCAGACGTCACTCTGTTGCACCGGGAATGTGTTGTAGGACGTGACGTTATGAAGGGTTCCGAAGGCGATGGCTGAGGGCGCGCCGTTGCCGGTCACCACCGAGTCGTAGACGGTGCTGCCGCGCACGCCGGAGCCGAAAGAGCCGCCGAAAGCCAGATGGTTATCGGCGATCCAGCAGCGGTGCAGGTAGCCGAGGGAAACGCCGCCGCCACGTACCGAGGCGATGTTGTTTGAGATGATGCAGTCGATCACGGTGGCGTTCAAGCCGCTCGTGGCAGCGAGACCGCCACCGAAATCCTCGCCGGTGGGGCCGTCGGCGGCGTCGGTAGCGCCGCCGGTGAGGGTGAAGCCTTGGAGCGTCCCGTCGCTCATGTAGACACAACGCACCGCGTCGGAGCCGCAGCCCGAGGGGCTTTGGCTGCGTGCGCCGACGATGAAAGTGCTGTGCGGCCCTTCGAGCGCCACGACGGAGATCGGCTTGGTGATGGCCAGGCGGTTGGTCAGACCACCGGGCGAGAGCGCGAAGCCTGTGTTGTAGACGCCGGGCACCACGCGCACCGTGTCGCCGGCCAGAGCCAGATCCACGGCATTCTGAAGGGTCTGGAGCGGCGTCTCGGGTTCAAGGCCGTCGTTGGCGTCGTCGCCCGCCGCCGCATCCACATAGAAACCGTCTTGGAAGACCGCGTGCACGGTGATGGCGGCGTCGCTGCTGAACGTGTCCGCGTTAATGGTCAGGCTGGTGTCGCCGCCGGGCACGGGTTCGCCGTTGACCTCGAAGCGGCGGAAGGCGCGGCCTTCCCACGGGACGGCCGTGAAGATCAGGTCGCCGGTGAAGAGCGTCGTGCCGGACGGCTCGATCGCGCCGCCGCTGGTGGACGTCGCGGTGACCACGCTGACGGCGGACTCCAGCGCACCCATGTTGATGCCGCCGCCCTGCACGCGCACCGCGCCGGCGAAGTCGGTGCCGTCGCGCTGCGCCACCCAGGACAGGCTGCCGCTGTCGACGCACGGCGAGTCAGCGCGCAGGCGGTAGTCGCCCGCTGCGGCGTTCACGAAGCGCGGGTCGCCGGCGAGGTTGCCGAGGCCAGGCCGCGGCGTGGTGCCGCTGGTCAGGCAGTTGGTCAGGACGGCGCCTCCTTCGACCTCCGAGACGCCGTTGCCGTAAATGATCGAATTATAGGCTCGGACTGACGATGAGAGACCGCCGTTCGACTGTCCGCTGACGGTGCAGTTGTAGAGGAGATTGCCGCTGAAGGCAAAGGCCCAGTTGCCGATGTTGTTGACGACGAGCGTGTTCTCGGCGCGCGCGTCGCGGAAGGTGCCGTTGCTTTCGGCGGAGTTGCCGGTGACGAGACAGCGCATGAACGAACCGCCGAACGAGGCCGAGCCGCGGCTGGCCACGTTGTTGGAAATGATGCAGTCCCAGATCTCGATGTTCTGGTTTTCCACGCGCAGGCCGCCGCCACGCACCGGTTCGCCGTCGGCCATGTTGACCGAGACGCCGCTGGCGCCGCCGATGAGCGTGAAGCCCTCTAGTGCGCCTGCGCTCAGGTAGGCGCAACGCATGGCGTTGGTGCCGAGTCCCAGCGGGTGGCCGCTGTCCGGATCGCGTTTGCCGACGATGAGGGTCTGCAGGGCGCCCGCGCTGGATTTGAGCACCACGTTGCGCGTGATGGAGACGCGGTTGCTGTGCGATTTGTTCCACGTGACGCCCTCGGCGTAGGTGCCGGGCGCGGCGAGAACCATGCCGCCGACGGGCGCGGTGTCCACGGCGTATTGCAGGGTGCGCCAGGCGGTGGCGGGGGAGGTGCCGTCGTTGGCGTCATCGCCTTCGGAGGCGTCCACGTAACGCGCGGCGAGAAAGACCGCCTGCACCGTGTACCCGCCGGGCCGCGTGATGTTGAGCGTGAACGTGTCGCCGCTGTCGGGCATTTTCGCGCCGTTGACGGTGAAGTGGCGCAGGGCCGCGCCGGAGTTTGCCGTGGCGGTGAAGACAAGCTGTGTGGGCAGAGTCGGCAGCACGTGTGTCCCCGAGGGTGCGAGCGAACCGCTGCCCGAGACCGTGGTCGCAACCGATGCGCCGGCATAAGCCCCTTCGATCGCGCCGATGTCGAGTTGCGCGCTTTGTATGCGGACGTTGCCGTAGAAATCCGTGCGGCCAGCCGGTGCTGCGGCCCAGCCGAAGAGCGCCGGGTCGCCGGCGTCGAGCGCCGGGGAGTCGGCCAGCAGGCGGAAGTTGCCGTTGGCGGGATCGACAAAACGCGCGTTCGCCGTTATGACGCAGTTGGTGAAGTAATTGGCCTGCGGCGTGAAATCGACCACGGAGTTGATGATGTGGTAATTGCCTTGCGTGCCCGTTCCGTTCTCGGCGAGAATCGAGTTGGACGCTGCGGCCTGCTCGAGGGCGCGGTGGGTATTGCGTGCGATGGTGCAATTGACCACGTCGTTGGTGCTCTGACTGTAGGCTACGGCACCGGAATCCTTGTTGAAGACGATCAGGCTGTCGTAAAGGCGCGAGAAACGCACACCCGCCCCGTTTTGCGAGGCATAGTTGCCGGAGATCAGGCTGCGGTGAAACGTGCCGCCGTAGGCGCCGCCGCCGCGGCGCGCGGCGTTGTTGCTGACGATGCAGTCGTAGAGCACCGGTGTTGATGCGTTGGGCGAATAGAGACCGCCGCCGCGACAGTGGATGACGTCTGTGGTTTCAGAGCCGGATGCCCCGCCGGTCAGGGTGAAGCCCTTGAGTGTGCCCACCGTCATGTAGACGCAGCGCACGGCCGCCGCACCCGTACCCTGATAACTGGTGTCGGTCGCGTCACGAGCCCCCATGATAATCGTTGTCGCCGCACCGTCGGTCGATTCGATGGTCAGATTTTTGGTACAGACCAGTCGGTTGTAAAGATAACTGTCTGGGGAGATACGGGTGCCTTCGTCATAGACGCCGGGGCGGACGAGGATGGTATCGCTTGCGCTGGCGGCGTCGACGGCGGCTTGGATGGTGCGTTTGGCGGTGTCCCAGCTCAGTCCGTTGCCGGAGTCGTCGGGGCGGGCCTTGTCCACATAATAGGTGGCGCTGTATCCGGTCAGGTAAAATCCTAGGCATATGCCGAGACAAAGGCGCTTTGCGTTCATGGGCGGACTCCTGCTTTTTATTTGGGTTCACACACCAACCAACCAAGGTAGAGTATGCCGTTTGTGGCTTGTTCGCGGCAAGGCAAAAAAGGCGGGCAGGCGGGGTAAAAGGCCGTCCGGCAGAGGCCTCAGCTCTCGGGAGGCAGGAGGGCCACGACTTTAGTTTTTGCCTGCTGGCGTTCGGCTTCGAGCGATTTGAGCAGGGGGTCTGCGGCGAGTTTGGTGAGATCCGGCGGGTGGGCGTCTTTCCAGCGCTTGTAGGCGGCGGCTTCTTGGTCGGCCTTGGCCTTGATGCGGGTCTGCTCATATTTAAGGGCGCGCAGTTCGTCGAGTGCTTTGGTTTTGCGGATGCCGGTGAGCGTGTTCATCTGCTTTTCCATGGCGGCGGCTTTTTCTACGCTGTCGAGATAGGCCTTCTGAGTCTGCCGCGCGGAGTTGTAATGGGGATTGGCGGCGTGTTGCTGCCCCAGAAGAGTCTCTTGGCGTTCGGCGATCTGACCGGTGGCGCGGAAATAGGTTTGCAGGTTCCGGACGGTATCGGGGTCAACGGTGTCGGGGTCACCGTCGTAGGCGGCGACGTCGGTACAGTCGATAAGGTAGGGGCCCTGCCAGAAGGTTTCGCGTTTGACGGAGGAGACGAGCACGGGGTTTTTGGAGGTGCTTTTGACGTCGCTGTATTTGAAGAGCGTGCCGCCGGGCAGGGTGCCGAGGTTTTTGCCGTCAGGGGAGTAGAAGGAGGCACCGTTTTTGGTGAAGCCCCAGCCGGTTTTGGGGCCCAGAAAGGTGACGTGCATGGAGGCTTCGCGTTTGGGGATGGTGGCGCCGACACCGGTATTGCCGCTGCGGGAGGAGGCTTTGGTTTGCGCCAAGGCACCGAGGCAGAGGGTGAGCGTCAGAAAAAGGGCGAGCGGTTTTTTCATTTTCAGGAGTAGGGTGTCAGGCACGGAAAAGCGCGCCGAGCTTCTTGCCGAGCAGGAGGCTGCTGCCCGCGAGGGTTACCGTGAGGAAAAGCATGGCCCAGACGCCGAGCGCGGCGGCCAGGTAACGGCCGATACCCACAAGCTGGAACAGCTCGAAAATGGTTTTGGTGATGGGGTAATAGGCCATTTTCTGCGCGAGCATGAGGCTGTCAGAGACTTCGAGCATGCTGAAGGCGAAGGCGAGGAGGGTTCCCGCGATCAGGTTGGCAAGGATGAGGGGCAGGGTAACGCGGCGGAGCGTCGTGAACGGCGGGGCTCCGAGGTTGGCGGCGGCCTCTTCGAGCGACACGGAGGTTTGCTGGAGGCCCGCGACGGCGGCGCGCACCATGTAGGGGAGGCGGCGCACGGCGTAGGCGATCACCAGAAAGAGCGTGGGATTTTCGCGGATGTCCAGCAGGGCGGCGACAGCGGGGTAGGCTTTGACGGCCGGGAGGGCGGCCAGCGTGGAGCTGACGGCGATGAAGCCGAAGGCCATCACCAGGCCGGGCACGGCGAGGGGGATCATGGACAGCGCGTCGAGTGCCGCCCTTGCGCGGATGCGCGACCGGACGGTCACCCACGCGACAGCCACGCCCAGAAGGATGTTCGCGGCGACAGCGAGGGAGGAGAAGAGCAGGCTGTTGCGGATGGCGTTCAGCGTCATGGCGTGCCCGAGGGCTTCGGCGTAGTTGGCGGTCGTGAGCTGGGAGGGGAGGACGGTTTTGTACCAGGCGCCGGGCGCGGAGAAACTGGTGAGGATCACGCCGGTGTGGGGGATGAGTGCGAGCGCGATGACGATGATGAATGGCAGGATGACGAGAAGCCCTTTGAATCCGGCGGCTTTCTTGGGCACGTAGGGCGTGGTGGCCTTGGCCTGCATCGCGTGGGCCCTGCCGCCGAAAAGCAGCCTGCTGAGCGTGTAGAGCGCCACGCTGGCGCAGAGCACGACGGTCACGAGGGCGTAGGGGAAGGGACTCGCGCTGATTTCCTTGAGTTCGTCGTAAACCTGGACGGCGGCGCAGCGGGTGTAGTTCATGATGAGCGGCGTGCCCAGTTCCGTGAAGCAGGCGATGAAGACCAGCGTGCCGCCCGCGAAGAGGCCGGGCATGACAAGCGGCAGCGTGATGCGCCGGAAACGGGTCCAGCCGTTCGCGCCGAGGTTTTGCGCGGCCTCGTCAAGGGCGGGGTCGATGTTTGCCAACGCGGCGGAAACGTTGAGGTAGATGATCGGGTAGAAGGCCAGCGCCTGCAAGATGACGACGCCGAGATAGCGGGACGAGCCGAGCCAGTCGATGGGGCCGCAGCCGAGCGCCGTATTGAGTGTGCCGTAGGGCCCGAGCATCTGAACCAGCCCGATCGCCCCGACAAAGGGCGGGAGAACCATCGGGACGAGCAGCAGCGCCGAGAAAAGGCGTTGCCCGCGGAAGGCGTAGGTGTGGCCCAGCCATGCCAGCGGCACGGCCAGCGCGGCGGCAAGGGCCGTCGCGCCAAGGGAGATGCGCAGGCTGTTGAGGAGGCCCTCAGCGTAAATCGGGTTTCGGAACACGCCGAACAGGTAGCGCGCGGTGAGCTGGCCGTTTACATAAAACCCGCCGCTGATGACGGTGAACACAGGCCACACCAGCAAAAGGCCGAAAACCACCGCGAGGGCGGAAAAGATGAACCAGGCTGTGCGGTCACGAAGCATACGGTTTGAGGTGGCGAATGAGGCTGAGGTTGTCCGAAAAAAGTCCGGCGGGCGGCATAATCCTCCACATCCCGTTCTGTCGGCGTCCGTTACGCCGTAGAACGACCGGAAAGAAAGGTTAGCGGAACAGGGCGAAAAGACAAGCGCAAACCGTACGAGGGGCGGTTTCAGAATTTAGGGCAAAACCGCGTTTTCCCCTTGCGTCTGCCGACCTCAATGGGGTATCCTTCTCAATCCGTATCACGGAAAGGCGATTGATTTATGAAGAAGGATATCCATCCCAAGTATGAGGACGCGACGATCACCTGCGCTTGCGGCAACGTGATTAACACGCGTTCGACAAAAAAAGAGATGACCGTCAACACCTGTTCGGCCTGCCACCCGTATTTCACCGGGCAACAGACGATGCTCGATACCGAGGGGCGCGTTGACATGTTCATGAAGCGCTACAGCATCAAGAAAGCGTAGCTTGAGCCTCAAAAGACGGGCCGGATGGCGCAGCCGAACGGGAAGGGCGCACTCCGGCCCGTTTTATCTTTAGTCCGTACAGAGCGCAGTGTTGCGGCGTGTATGATCGACAAAGAGCAGATTCAGCGGGTTCTCGGCAAGATTCAGGTGGCGGAGGCGGCATTGTCTGACCCGTCCGTTCTGGGTAATCCCAAGCTGTATCGGCAAAAGATCCGGGAACACGCCTCTCTAAAGAAGCTGGAATGCGCCGCGAACGCCTACTTCAAGCTGCTTGACGATCTGGAGGGCAACCGCGAACTGGCGGGTGATGCCTCCGGTGACGAAGAGCTTGCCGCCATGGCGCGTGAAGAGATCGGGCGCATCGAATCCGAGTTGCCCGAGGCGGAGCGTCTGGTTCTTTCGGGGCTTCTGCCTGCGGAACCGGCGGACGCGCGGAACGCGGTTTTTGAGATCCGGGCGGGAACCGGTGGCGATGAGGCGGCCTTGTTCGCTGCAGTCCTTTTCAGGATGTACTCCAAGTTTTGTGACGCGAAGGGGTGGAAGATTTCCGTTATCGACGCCAACGGCACCGAGCTGGGCGGCTACAAGGAGATCGTTTTCACCGTTGTCGGCGAAGGGGCCTACGGAGCCTTCAAGTTCGAAAGCGGGGGGCATCGTGTGCAGCGGGTGCCCGAAACAGAGGCACAAGGCCGGATCCACACCTCGGCCGCGACGATCATCGTTTTTCCCGAGGCGGACGAAGAGGACGAGATTGACTTGCCGGAAAGCGAGTTGCGGGTCGATATCTTTTGTGCAGGCGGCCACGGCGGGCAGGGGGTCAATACCACCTACTCGGCGATCCGGATCACCCATTTGCCGACCGGACTGGTTGCCCAATGTCAGGACGAGCGCTCTCAGCACCGCAACAAAGAAAAGGCGCTGGGTGTGCTCAAATCCCGTATTCTTGACCAGCGGCGGCAGGCGGAAGAAGCCAAACTGGGCAAAACCCGGCTGGATTTGCGCGGCTCGGGGGACAGGAGCCAGCGGATACGCACCTATAATTTTCCGCAAAACCGCATGACAGACCATCGCGCGAATCTGACGTTGTACAGCTTGGATCGGATCGTTGAGGGGGATATGTCCCCCCTGCTGCAGGCCCTGCACGCATACGATATGGATCAACGGCTTGAGGCTGAATTGGGTTTAAAACGATAGTTCAGCCGTGTACATAAGGAAGGGGGGGGAGGGCGTTACTCCTATCCCGGCCCCATTCCTCACGTTCGAGCGGGTTACAATTTTGACTGCTTGTGTCGGCGGGAGCGGCTAATTGTCAGATGAAGCGCGAGGCCGACCAAAAGAATAAAAGCGACAATCCCGGTCCGCATAAAGGGATCCCGCAAATAGGGCAGGATTTTTTCCCCGATCAGGGCTCCGAGTTTGAGAAAAATGAATGCCTGCACAATAGCGGCGACGAAAAGCAACAGGAGGAAGCGTCCGAACGGGTAACGGATAACGCCGGCCGCGCTGAACGTGATCGTTCGGGCCCCGGGTAGAAAACGCGATAAAAACACGGTTTTTACCGCATGATTCTTGAAATAATCCTCCATCCACGTCAGACGGGCCAGATCAACCCAGCGTTGCCGCACCAGAAACGACGTCGCATAACGCCCGATGAGATAAAGGCCTATATCCCCAGCCATGCCTCCGACCGTCATACTGGAGAGGGCCAGCCACCAACCGATATGGCCTGAGGCGACGAGTAGACCGACCCCGCATCGCGCAGCGTCCTCCAAAAAACACGTTCCGGCCACCACAAGCAGGCTTTGGAGCCACAGGTGGTTGCTCAAATGCTCGCACAATTGGAGAAAAGCCTCTTCCGTCACAGCGTCCCCTACAAAGAGGAAATATAAAGTCCAAAAACGTTAGAAGTATCCCACGAAAGCAAAGGGCGCTCAAGCTCAGAGTGAAAAGATGAAAGAAAAATAATTTTTGCCATGGATTTTCCCGCTTGCAACGACTCACCCTTTTCGTTTATCCTTCCCATACAACGAAAGAGTAGTCTCGTTTGCGGGTCAGGGTATGGGTGTATTCTGTCCGGCGGGCGGGATTTTGAAGGTTTATCTGGTTTATTAACGCAGGACATGATAGGAGGGTTTCTTAAATGAACCTAACTTCAAAGAATATCCGGCGATTCCTGACGGTTTGTGCAGGAGTTTGCGCGTTTACGGCGATGGGCAACGGCGAGCCGACGCCTACCGAATGGTGGGTAGCTGACAGTTTCGAGGACGGCTCGATTGATCAGCCGATCGGAGCTTACAAACGTGAGGTGCTGGGTCTTCAGAGTCAGTACACGAACGTGACGTGGAATTCGACGGGCGGCGAGTCGAAAATCGTGGAAACCACAGGCGCGGCTTATCAAGGGACGCGGCCTCTCGTGGTGGAGACGACCTCGAAGCACCTCCAGCTCGAGACCGAAAATTCGACGCTCACGCGCTACGTCGCGTTCGACACCGATCCGGACGGATGGGAGCCGGGTGTTGCAAAGACAACGCCGACGAACATATCGTTCGTGGTCCAGCCTAAGTTTGTGGACACGTTGATCAAATTCACGCCGAGCGAGGATGATCCTCAAATTGAGGACGGGACCATTAAGATGGCGATCTACGTTAATGCCGCTACGAACCTTGTGGTTTATTGCAGGTGCATTAACGAAGAGTTGAATGGATGGGGGGCCGAAGAGACGGTTGTTTTCGATCGTTTCATGGATCCCGAGAAGTGGTATCGGTTGACCATCAAACTGTCAACCATTTTTGGTGGGTACGCCAATGCGTTCCAGATCTGGCTGGATGGTGAGTTGCTTACCCATGCGAAAGGGGCACAAGAAGAGCCACCGGCGTTTAACGGGTCTTATTTCTTCCCGATTGATACTAGTAGTTCAACCATTGAACAGGTTTCCTTCCAAGGAACAGGCGCGGTGGATGATCTTGCCGTGGCTGACGGGATGGCCGGTTCGGGATCTTCTGCTATTCTGCTGACGCTTGCGTTCAACAGCGGATTGGTCACCGTGATGCAGGGTGAGACGCAGCTGGCGAGCAACGACACGGTTGAGGCAGGCTCGACGATCACCATCACGGCCGCTGACTGGTATGAAATCGCCTCTGTCGCGGGCACGGGCGTGACCTATGATGGATCCACGGGTGCGGGCGTCACCGAGTCGACCGGCGAACTGAGTGCCGATGAAGCCGCAACGGTTACGATCACGGCGCAGCAGAACACCAGCACAGGCACGATCAGCACGGGATTGGGTGGCAACCTGCCGGCCAACAAGGTGGCGGCATGGGCGCTGGCCAACGAGCTGGGTTCGGGCGACCTGAGTTCGGCCATGTTGGACGAGTACCTGCTGAACATCGCTCCGGATGAGGAGACTGAGCAGAAACTCAAGATCATATCGGTCGTGGTCGGCGAGGACAAGGCGACGATTACAGTCGAGGCGGTCAGCGCGTCGGCGGATCTCGCAGATATCAACGGAACGATTGTTGTCTCCACGACGGCTGAGCTCACGGCGGCGTTCCAGCCGCAGAGCATTGTGCCGCTCTCGTTTGCGAACAAGAAGGCGACGATTGAAGTTCCCTTCACCGCCGGTAGCTTCATCAAGGTCTCGGTGCAGTAAGACCGGGTTGCTGAAGAGAACCTGAGCGAAAAAAACATGCGGGGGCCTGCAGAGATGCGGGCCCCCGTTGTTTTTGGGGTGGGGGACGGGAGGAGGCGTAAAAAATAGCGATCCTGCTTCTGATAGGTTGCGCCCTCCGTGCGTACTGTGGTATGCTTCTGAGATAAGGTAAGAGTGAAGCTGGATTCAGCTCTGTTTCGGTATCAAGTGGAGTCGTTTTATGCCAAAATTCGCCTATATTGCTGTGGATTCCGCCGGTAAGGAGAGTCGCGGATCGATTGATGCGCCAAACCAGTCGCAAGCGGTCGCGAAGGTGCGCGGTATGGGGCTTTTCCCGACGGCGATCGGGGCTGCCGGGGGGGCTTCCGAAAGCGGATCCTCAGCGGGTGCCGCAGCGGCGAAGCCGGCCGGCGGAGGCAAAAAAGGCGGCGCGGCGGGTAAGAAGTCTGTCGGGCAAATGAAGATCGAGATTAAGATGCCGAAGTTCCTGCGCGGCAAGGTCAAGCAGAAAGATCTCACGACGTTGACGCGCCAGCTCGCGACGCTTGTGGATGCCGGTCTGCCGTTGTTGCGGGGACTCCATGTGCTGCAACGTCAGACGCCGAACGCGACACTCAAGGAGGCGTTGGCCGGAATGTGCGAATCAGTTGAAAGCGGCAGCACGTTCTCGGAGTCGTTGCAGAATTACCCCAAGATTTTCAGCAACCTCTACATCAATATGGTCAAAGCCGGTGAGGCCGGCGGTGTGCTGGAGGTGGTGCTGAACCGCTTGGCGGAATTCGCCGAGAAGGCCGAGCGGATCAAGAACAAGATCAAGGGCGCGATGGTATATCCGATCGTGGTCTTTTTTGCGGCGATCGGCATCACCGGCTTCCTGCTGGTGGCGGTTATCCCGAAATTCAAGGACATTTTCAACGACCTGTTGGAAGGCAAGCCGTTGCCCGCGATCACGCAGTTTGTGATGAACGCCAGTAATCTGGTGATGCACAACGGCCTGATGGTTGTTGCCGCGATCGCCGGTTTCGTGTTTCTGTTCAAGATGTTCGCGAAGACGAAGACCGGAAGTTATATTCTGGATGTCGCTAAAATCAACGCGCCGATGTTCGGGTCGCTCGTGCGGCGTACTGCGGTGGCACGTATGACGCGGACGCTCGGAACGCTGTTGTCTTCCGGCGTCCCGGTGTTGCAGGCACTGACGATCGTGCGTGACACGACCGGCAACGAGGTGATTGCGCGGGCGATGCAGTCGGTGCATGACGCGGTCAAAGAGGGCGAAAGCATGACGGCGCCTCTGGCCGCGTGTAAGGTGTTCCCTCCGATGGTGATCTCGATGGTGGAGGTCGGCGAGGAGACGGGCGCGTTGCCGGACATGCTGACGCGTATCGCCGATACGTATGACGACGAGGTGGATAACGCGGTGGCGGGCCTGACGTCCGTCATCGAGCCGCTGATGATCATCATTCTCGCCGTGATCGTGGGTACCATCGTGATCGCGATGTTCATGCCGATGATCCAGATCATTGGGACGCTCGGCTCGGCGACGTAATCTGGGCAAGCGATAAAGGAGTGAGAGGGGGCTTTTTCCGGCCCCTTCTCTTCCGGCGAGTTGGACGAAATGCTCAAATTTTGTTTTACGGGTGCGAATATGATGAGAAATGCAGACAGACGGCGGGGTTTTACCCTCATTGAGATGATGGTGGTGATAGCGCTGATCGGCATTCTGATCGGCGGGGTATTCCGGTTGATCGGGTTAGCGGGTGAAAACGCGAGGGAGTCCATCACGATTGACCGGATCCAGCGGCTAGAGAACGCGCTTTCTGGATTTTATGCCGAGTACGGGACATATCCGCCTGTCGCACGTCACGGCTCTGCCGACCCGTTCAAAAAGGATCCGAGCGACAACACGGGGAGCGACGGATTCTCGTCGGCGAACGCCAACCGCGCCGCGCGGTGCCAGCCGATGGGATACGAGTTTCCGACGCCGACCTCTTTGGATGACTACATCGTCACCCTGTATAACGGTGCGGCCTATTCGGCAAACCGAAATCCGCAAGCGTTTGCGAGCGACAAGACGGACTGGGATGACGTGAAGCTCTTCCGCTACGGCGCTCTCTCGTTTCTGTTGCCCCGTCTTTCTGTGATCGGGAACTTTCGGGATGGCGGCGCGAACAATCGTCCGGCGGAGGAATTCTTCAACTACGCGCAGTGGACGCGTTTCAACAGCTCCAGAACGGGCCAGTATCTTGACCAACTGGATCGGGAGACCACCGTCTGTGCCCGTTGGATGCCGAATTTCGAGGGGATCATACGTGGCGGTAAGACGCTTTTCGGGGTCGATACCCATGAGCGCGATCACGGGTATCCGAGGTTTTCGTCGTCTCCCTACTCCACGGGAGGGGGAAACCGGCACGTGTTGGCCGTTATGACGATCGTCGACGGTTGGGGCAACGAGCTGTATTACCACTCGAATCCGCCGTATCAGAGTTATCGGGTCTGGTCGGCCGGACCTGACGGCAAGACGTTTCCCCCTTGGGTGCCGATGAATTCGCTGACGGCAGACCAGCGGAAAACGGTAAACGGCTGGATCAAGGATGACATTGCGCGGACGAGAAAGTAGCGCTTGGATTGGTTTTGAGAAGGCGGGTAGCCGTCGGTGGGCATGCGGGAAGGAGACAGAATGAGTCGGGCAGGACAAACTTATCGCGGTCTTGGGTTCCGTGGCGACACGTTGGGCTTCACACTGGTAGAGATGCTGGTAGTGATCGGGATTATCGGGATTCTGTCTACGGCATTGGTTGGCTCATTCTCTCATCTCAAAAAAGCGGCGATGCAGGTTCAGGCGCAGAATCAGGTGTCGGAAGTCGCCACGGCGTTCAACCGATTGTTGCAGAGGGACCGGGAGTGGCCAGACGAGTGGGTCGGTGAGAAAGGCAAAGGCGTCAAGACGGAGATGGACGAGGAGGTCTGCTGGATTTTTCAGCAGAGGAGGTCTTTGGATTTGACCACCTACAAGAGCGAAGGCGTGATCAACAAGCAGAGTCTGGACCGCTTCGGCATGCTTGATCCTTGGGGGCGGAATGCGCTGAAGAAAAACAACACGCAGAATTCCACCGACAAGGTCCCGACCGGCGGGACGTTCAAGGATCACCGGATTCAGTTCCGGTTGGACAAGAACTATGACGGCTGGGTGGATTCGAGTGACGGTGCGCCGCCGAACGTGAAGGTTCGGGCGTCGGTTATCGTCTGGTCGCGCGGGCCTGACGGCAAGGATGATTATGAGACGAGCGGGCGTTATCCGCGGGATGATCGGTTGAGTTGGCCGCACGGGCAGTCGAAGTCAGGCAAATGAAGGGCATGAGGATGAAAAAGACGAACAGGCGTTACGGGTTCACGATCATCGAGCTTTTGGTGGTGGTTTCGATTATGGCTGTGATCGCGACGTTGGCGACGGGTGCGGCGATGAAGACGCTCAAGCAGACGCGCGAAAAGCGGATCTCGGCCACGATCAAGGCCCTGGAGGCTGGGCTGGTCAACTATCGTGCGCTGAATGGAGAGTGGCCGTTTAAGATCGCAGACACTACGTCTAACGACACATTCATCACGATCAAGAATGAGGATGCGTTTGAAAAAGTTTTCGAGAAAGTCCGTAAAGGGCAGGCCTTGCTAGACCCGGCGGCCCTGCTGACGCGGATCGGTGGACGCCGGATGAGTGCCCGGGAAGCGATGGAAAAGGGTAACAACAGAATTCCGATCGGATATCCTGACCCAGCCAACACCGACACGTTTATCCTTTATACGGTCAAGTACAATACGCTGACGGATTCTGTAACCATTTCGAAATAAGGCCGCTGTCGCAAAGGGGATGAGGTCATGGACGTGAAGGGCGGGAAAAGGCAGAAAAAAGCGGCTGGCACGCCCAAGAGGGTGCGCCGGGGCTTTTCGCTTCTCGAGCTGCTGGCGGTGATGTCGATCATGGCGATGCTTTCGACGTTGGCGGTGACCAGTTACTTCGGGGCGATCCGCGGTATGGCGGCGCGCGGGGCCAAACAGCATTTTCAGAACACGCTGTTGCTGGCGCGTCAGCGGGCCTGCATCGACGGGGCGCGTGTGAGCCTGATGGCGTTCAACGAGATCGGCTCATACGAGAGCGACGGGGCAACGGTCAAGGAGTGGGTGCCTTCGTATGTGGTCTGCAAGGAGTTGGGGCGCGTGTCGTTTGTGAGCGGGAACTACTTGTTCGATGAGTTTTCCGACCTGAAGCAGCTTTTCGGGACGGCTCCGGACGGTGAAAGCTCCGATATCGGGCGCGTGGGCGGAATCCGGCTGTATAATCTGACATCGGGGTTCTGGACACTCGTCAAGCCGTTTGTGACACAGAGATCCGTGGGTGGCTCGAACTCGAAGCTCATGTATTCCGGCTTGACCCATTCATTCAAGGCGTATTCGTTTGAAAAACAGACGGGCGCGGGGTCGCAGTCGGCGGGGACGGGCACGTGGAAGGTGGGTGACGCTTACGGGGTGGAGGTCGCGCCGGTACAGACGTTGCCCAAGGGGTTCACGTTCGACCAGTTGTCGCAGAACGCCAGTGCTGTACATTATGTGACGTTTGAGCCGGACGGGTCGGTCAATCAGGCGAAGACGTTCACGATCCAAGGATCCAAAGCGGCCGGCGGGGGCAGCTTCCGCTTTGCGGTGTCGAGGGAAGGCACGATCACGAACTAACGTGTGCCGTATTCATTCTGCGGGCAGGGTGTGCGGAAAGGAACGACGATGACGAGACAGGTAGACAGGATTGCGGGTTTCTCGCTCATGGAGATCAACATGGCGGTTTTCGTCATGGCGGTCGGTATCCTGAGTCTGGTGGCGTTGTTTCCGCTGGGGCTGCGCGAGAGTATTCAGGGCAAGCAGGACTTGCAGCAGTCGATGTTCGCTGACTATGCGCTGAATCAGGTGGTGGCGGCACTTTCTCAGACGAATCTGACGTGGAATGAGTGGCTTGATGTCGACGGGTTGGCAGGCGGGAAAGGGGATTTTCCTTCTTCGATCAGAGACAAACTCGAGCTGCCAGGCGCATGGACGGTGAGCGGCAGCCAGATGCAGCCGCGGCATTACAGGATCATGTGCCGTCTGGTTGACGGCGCGTCGGACCGCATTATGGGCGTCGGCGTACGGTCAACGGACACGGATTTGTCGAGGTGGGAGCTGTACACCAACAACGTGATGTACTACGCAGAGGTGATGTTTCAGGGTGTCCCGAGATGAGGATGGCTCCGAATCCGTCTAGGAGTCAGAGGGGCGGGGTGTTTGCCCGAAAGGCGATGATGAAAGACAAGGGAAACAGAAGCGGGTTCTCGATGATCGAGGTGCTGGTTGCTTCCAGCATTCTGATCGTGATCGTGATGATGTTGGCGATGCTGTTCCAGCAGACCAGTGTCGCATGGCGGACGGGGCTGATTCGTGCCAGGGGATATGCCCAGCTCAGATCCTATGTCGGGACGATCCAGCGTGACGCCACAGCGGCGATCGACGCGAGAAACCTGCCGGCCAAATTGCTCGAATCGAACGGCAAGCAGAGTTTCACATCCGGCAAGATCAGTTTTTACACGCTGAGCGGGGACGAGAACGAGCGGTCGCTGAATTTCATCACGCACGATCTGAGCGGCACCCGTGAGCACAAGGTGTTGGCTTTAGACGGGAACGGCAAATGGGATACGGTCTCATCTTCGGACGTGTTGAAATTTCTTTCGGACAGCAATTCGGATGACCCGGATATCAACCCGTTGCGCTTCGAGTTCAAGTGGGAGAAAAGCGGTTCCTATTCCGATGAGTTGCCCCTCTACATCAAGGTCGACGCGCAGGTCACGCAAAAGGGCAAGCTTTATCAGGTGGGTGCGGCGTCGGCTGGCCCCGACAAGATTTGGGGTACAAAGGATGACATCCGGACGTGGGTGGAATAGGAGTTAGGAGTTGGGTGTGAAAAACCGTTCTGGAAACGCCTTCACGCTGGTGGAGATGCTGGTGGTGACGGGCATGCTGACGATTCTGATGGGCGTCGCCTTTTCTGGGCTCGGGCAGGCGCGGGCGCAGGCTCGTGTCGCCAAGGCGAATACGGAGATCCGCGAGCTGGTGAACGCGATTTTGTCGTATGAGGCAGAAAACGAAGAACTGGACATTGCCTCCGCGCCCAAAGACGCCACCGCGTCGAACATCGGCAAGCTGCTGGGGGGCGGCACGGACAAGGTCTATCTGAACGCGCCGGTGGTCAACGGAGCATTCCGTGATCCGTGGGGAACGCCCTATCGTTATCGGGTGGTCGAGGGGCGCGTGGATGAAGGGAACCGCACGACCGTTTCGGCGGCGGTAACGTTCCCCAACCGTCATCGAGATGTGCGGTGGTAGCCGGGTATAAAAAGTTTTGGACCGAGGAGTGACGTCAGCAGTCAGGTGATACCATGCGATTATTTCCAAAGGATAGAAGCGGCTCAAAAAAAGGCTCGGCGCTGTTGATCGTGCTCGGGTTTCTGAGCTTCATGATCGTCAGCGGCGTGTCGTTCGCGATCTACATGCGCATTGAGCGGCAGGCGTCCTCCAATTACCGTCATGCGACAACGGCGCGCCATCTGCTCAATGCCGCGCTTTATCGGGCGATGGATGAGATCGACTCGGAATTGCGGCTGAAGTATGTGGCGGCAAGCAGCACCGGGCTCGGTGGCTCGACGCCTGCGCCCATGAAGTTTCCGACCAACTGGCTGGGTCGGGTAAAGACCTCGGCGGTCGCGAACTCGGCCCATAACGGCCAAGACGCGCATGTGCTGTCGATGGAGTCGTTGAGTTTCCTGCCGTCTTTTCTGGTGAACGACGTGCGTCGGTATGCCGTCCGGCAGGACGGGGATGCAGCCTTCAGGGGGGCGAAATGGCGGACGCTGTCGCGGTCACCTGACGATCTGGTGGTGGGTCGGTACGCATATGCCTGCGTGAATATCTCGGATATGCTGGACGTGAATGTCTGCAAGGCGGCGATTCGCGACTCGTCGACAAACCGGGTCAGCGTCGGGCATCTTTTCGGCTCGGACTCCGCGCGCGAAACGTTCGATACGGATTCGGCGCGCGATATCCGGTATTTTTCCATGCAGGATTTTTACGCCGTGCGGTATGACCGCGACCCGACGGTGACGGGGAGCCCTTACCATGATTATCTGAAAAAGGGACAACTGACGGTGTTTGAGAATTCGGCGAACCTCGATCACGTCTTTTGCACGGACAGCATCGTCAAGCCGGAGCCCAAGGCGAGCGGGGCGTGCAATATCGCTTTGAACCCGCCGATCAGCAGCACGCTCCTGAATAATGTCCGGCCGAACGCCTTTTCGGATTTGCAATTCGGAAGCGCGGTCTTCTGGGAGGCGCTTCAGAAGGTGACGACGCCGAATATCGCGGCCATGTACCAGACGCTGATGGCGGCGATGATCGCCGATTATCTCGACAAGGATGATGTGCCCAAGCAACTGGCGATGCCCTCTGTGGAGATGGTGCCGATGATCAACAAGATCATCATTTGCAAGGATCTGCTCAAGGCCAAGGTTTTCAAAGGCGATGACAGTGCGGATGATCCGCCGCAGAGGCAGTACGGCATCGAACTCGTCGAGAACGACATCCTGTCGGGCATCACGGGGGGCGGGCAGATACCGCTGATGGAGGTGCAGGTCGCGTTCCCCTTCAAGTATTTCAAGGATCGTCCCAATTTCAAGACGCAGAACTATTCGCTAAAAGCCCGGATGAGTTTCAACATCGTGCGCAAGGCGACGTTGACGACACACAGCCCCGATTTGAACGGCGGCACGTTCCGGGTTGAACTTGAGAGCGACACGGTCTCTGTTTCCCTGAGTGGCATCCCGACGACCGGGGGCTCGGACGATAACGAGTACTATCGGAGGGTCGGGATTCCGTTTAAAATGCTGACGCCGCCCGCCCAGAACCAAACGTTGTTGGTGAAGGTGAAAGAGAGCGACGGCTCGATGACGCCGCTCGTCAGCGGACTCGGGCTTGGTGAAGAGGTCTGCGTGGCGTGCACCGTTCTCGTGCAGGTGTTGAACAGCGACGGGTATGCGGTCGATCAGGTGCCCTGCATGCTGTACATGTCGGCGAATCCGCCCAAGGGATGGGACGACGTGATGGTCGCCAACTGGAAGGGGCAGACGCCGAAGCTCTACTACCCCACGGAAACGATCGTGATTAACACGTTGCCGGCTAACGAGAACAAGCGGATGGAGTACGCCGACTACAACAGTCTGGAGATCCCTGATCCGCGGTTCAACCATTCCGCCATCAATTGGGTGGCCGACAACGTCGCGTGGTCTGCGCCTGTGGGCAGAGGGCAGAAAAACACCTCGACAGCCGCGTTGCTTGGCAAGGATGGGCGGGATGCGGACATCTTCATGTCGGTCTCGGATGCCGGGTACATGCAGTCGCCCGGGGAGCTTGGGTTTATCGTCAGGCCGTATTCTGGGTTCATCAATCTGGTTGGGGCGCCCGCGACCTTGCCGTCGGTGAATTTTTCGAACCAGAGGTCTGTGACGGACATGGCGGCGAACAACAACCCGGATCTCAACGGGATGTTCAGGACACTCCGGCTTTACGACAACGATGAAACCTACACGAAGGACAACATCTACACGCACTTCTACGTCGGGAATTCGGACGGGACGGTGACCGGGGCGCGTGTGAATCCGCTTTCGGATATGCCGGAGGTGCTTGAGGCGGCGATCTGGGCGACGCCGCTGGATTATTGGTACGCCTCGTCCAATGCGACAAAAACGGTGAAAAAAGAACAGACGTTCAACAAAAGCCCTTTCCATTTCAATAACAACAAGGCGAGCTGGGATGATTTTCGCGACGTTTGGGCGGACGCTGTCTTTAATGTGAACGACGCGGTCAACAGCGCATGGAAGAATTCGATCTCGGATTATTACGGTAATTTCAACCGCTCGAAGTGGCATTCGGCGAATGACGTCACAAAGATCTTCAACGATTTCACGTTAAATCAGCCGATGCATGAGATCGACCGGAAGATGCTGTTTTCGTTCTCGCTGGATTCGTTTTCGGATCGGCAGCAGCTTTTCCTGTTCTTTATCCGCGCGGAATCAACGGTGCCTTCTTTCGGGTCAGGTGCCGACGGCGGCATGCGGTCGCTCGCAGGCGGCAAGGCTGTGGCACTCGTGTGGCGCGATCCTTATCCGAGGGGCTATGTCAAGAGCCCCGAGAGCTGGGAAAAGCGTTCGGGGTCTGAAGGCTGGTATCCCCGGCTGAACAGCTACACCTCGCCGTGGATTCAGTATGGGTCTACCAGCATGGACCGGTGGGACGGCTGGCACGATATGCGCGTCCTTTTCTTCAAGCAACTGGATCAGTAGCCGCGCCGGAAGGTGGTTAACGGCCGACGCGCAGCGGGGCGGGGATAGGCGCGGCGTTTTCCGAAACGTGTGCCGCCTTCCGTGCGGCAGACGGGAAGGGGGCGTCATGGTTCCGCAATGGGTGATCGAGAAGAAGCGCGACGGCGGGGCGCTCGACGAGGCGGAAATCCGCGCGTTCGTGCGGGGGTTCACGGACGGCACAATCCCCGACTATCAGATGTCGGCGCTTGCGATGGCGGTCTTTTTCCGTGGCATGACGGCGGAGGAGACGGCGGTCTTGACGGACGCGATGATGCGTTCCGGCGACCTGGTGTCTTTCGAGGGCTGGCCGCGGCCCACGGCGGACAAGCACTCAACCGGCGGGATCGGCGACAAGCTTTCGCTGATGATCGGGCCGCTCGCAGCCTCCGCCGGGCTGGCGGTGCCGATGATCTCCGGGCGCGGGCTGGGCATCACGGGCGGCACGCTGGACAAGCTGGAGTCGATCCCGGGGTATGACACGCGCCTTTCGGTGGAGGCGTTCAAGCGTGTTGTGGCGGAAGTCGGGTGCTCGATCATCGGGCAGACCGACCGGCTGGCGCCTGCCGACAAGCGGCTGTACGCGCTGAGGGACGTGACGGGGACGGTGCCGAGCATCCCGCTCATCACGGCGAGCATCATGTCCAAGAAACTGGCGGAGGGCGCGGAGACGCTGGTGTTCGACGTCAAATGCGGGCGGGCGGCGTTCATGCGGACGCCTGCCGACGCGCTGGCGCTGGCGCAGAGCCTGATCCGGGTGGGGCAGGCGTTGGGGCGCAAGACGGGGGCGCTGATCACGGATATGGATCAGCCTCTCGGCCGGACGGCAGGCAACGCGGTGGAGGTGGCAGAGGCGGTCGAGACGCTGAAGGGCAGCGGGCCTGCCGACACGCGGCGGCTGACGGTGGAGCTGACGGCGATGATGTGCGAGTTGGCGGGAGTCTGGACGGATCACGCGGTGGCCTGCCGCGAGCTGGAGGCGCGGCTGGATGACGGGCGGGCGCTGGAGGTGTTCCGGCGGATGGTGGCGGCGCACGGCGGCGACACGGGGGTGATCGACGAGCCGGGGCGGCTGCCGCAGCCGGGGGCGGTTTTTGAGGTGCCCGCGCCGGAGGCGGGGTTCGTGGCGGAGGTGGACGCGGAGCGGATCGGGCGTGTGGTGCTGCAACTGGGCGGCGGCAGGCGGTCGACGGCGGACGTGATCGATCCGGCGGCAGGCGTTGACGGGCTGGTACAGGCGGGGGAGCGCGTGGCGAAGGGGCAGCCGCTGATGCGGCTGCTGGCGAGGGACGCGGCGTTGGCGGGGTCGCTGGCCGGTGAGGCCGCGGCGGCGGTGCGGATCGCGCAGGGGCCGGTGGCGGAGCGGCGGTTGGTTTTGGAACGGGTGTGACGGAAGGGGGCAAGGTGATGAGGAAACGGGGTTGCGTGGAGATCAGTGCGCCGGTGCGGGATTATCTGGTGGAGGCGGCGCGGGCGGCGGCGGCGAACGCGTATTGCCCGTATTCGGAGTATCCGGTGGGGGCGGCGGTGCTGACGGCGGACGGGCAGATCTATACGGGGTGCAACGTGGAGAATGTGTCGTACGGGCTGGGCAATTGCGCGGAGCGTACGGCGGTTTTCAAGGCGGTGAGCGCGGGATGCCGGACGTTCGCGGCGCTGGCGGTGGCAGGCGGGGGGAGGCGGGCGGCGGCGCCGTGCGGGGCGTGCCGTCAGGTGTTGGCGGAGTTCTGTCCGCCGGAGATGCCGGTGTTTGTGGCGCGGCTGAAGGGCGGCAGGGTGACGGAGGCGACGGTGGGGGAGCTGTTGCCGCTGGCGTTCGCGAAGCTGGGGTAGGGGCGGCGGTCAGTTGACGGAGAGGCTGAGGGCGTCGAGGTAGAAGTGGCCGTCGGCGTTCTCGGGGGCGGTGATGCCGAGCCATGAGAGTTGGCTGAAGGTGTCTTTGCCGAAGGGCAGGGTGTGGGTGCGGGGCTCGCCGCCGGGGGCGCGGCAGGTGAGGGTGTAGGTGCCGGTGCGGTTTTTCCCGAGGGCGAAGGCGATCTCGAAGTGTGTCCACGCGCCGGGGGTGAGGGTGGCGACGGGCTTGCCGTTGGCCTTGACGCTGCCGTCGCGGGCGAAGGTGAGGGCGGGGCCGGTGTCGGCGGTGCCGCCTCGTCCGCGGAACTCGACGGTGAAGGCGACGGGGGTGTCGGCGGGCAGCATGGCAGCGAAGGTGAAGGTGACGTAGCCGTCGTCGAGCAGGCGCGGGGCGACGTGCATGTAGGGGTAGAAGGAGCGGGAGAGCCCTTTCTTGTCGGTGGCTTTGAGGCAGTGGGGGCCTGCGGTGCCGGGGACTTCGCGGGTGACGGCGAAGCCGGCGCCTTTTTCCTCGCTGAGGCGGAAGACGTCGGGGGCGTCGCCGGGGTTCATGAGGTTGAAGTCGAGGGCGAAGGCGTTGAGGCGTTTGAAGTCGGACTCCTGCCAGACGGGTGCGGGGGTGCGGGGCGGGTGGCGTTTGGGGAGGTCGCGCCATTCGGGGGGGCCGTAGAGGCCGGCCTTGCGGATTTCGGCGTCGAAGGGGACGAAGCCGACGGCGGC